>Ga0315914_1004357_pt1 | contig 21193 bp, 10 predicted proteins | sample MpolenodulesMG_FD_203920 | JGI IMG/M metagenome (GOLD analysis project Ga0315914, IMG submission 203920) | Medicago polymorpha root nodule microbial communities from Los Angeles, California, United States - elongated nodules | ecosystem: Host-associated > Plants > Roots > Nodule | place: USA...
CGCTTTTTCATTCTTAACCTATAGCAACGGGGTATTGGAACATCAGTTGCTAAATTTTATCTATAGCAACTTTTTTTTTTCTGCAGTTGCTAAAAGTGACCGTTGCTATATGGCAATTTTCTTGTAGTGCACATAGCAAACATCACTAACCGTACTTTAGAAGTGTTTGGTTGCTTTGGGGTAACCCTCCCGCCGAACGTGAATACTTGTGTATAAAATGAACCTGTGAAAATATTGGTCTAAGATAGACCAATTTTTTGTACCGTGGATCATATGAACCCACCAATCCTCTCCATTTGGTATAATAAATGGAGGATGTAATTTGGAAAGAGGTAGACACATAAAATAGATAATAAGTTCTTCTATTAAGTGGGTCCCACCATCATTAATTACTTTTTAGTTTTTTGAAATTTTTTGTGTCTATATATCTCCAAATCGATGAAATGGAGAGAATAATAAATGAAGATGATCTTAACTCCCAAACCTTATGATGGTCATTAAACACTAAATTTAACACATAGCCTAGCACTCTCATTTACGGCTTGTTTGGAACAAGAGAAGAAGGTGAAAGAGAGATATGGATGAGAGAAGTTGCAGAGAAATGCTTTCTTTCTTCAATTTGGAGCATGAGAGAAATTGAGACGACAGATTAAAATGGGCTGGGACCCACACCTTTTTGCATCTCCACAAACTAGCGAGGAAACACGAGAGAGAAGAAAAATATCACTGTTTTTTCATTTTTATCCTTTTGTTTTCAATTTATGCGGTGCCTGAATCAATTGCCTAATACATGGATGTTTTTCTTTTTTGTTGGTCAAGTGCAAGTGCAAGTTTTGTTTTAATTGTTGACCAAAACGAATCAATGCTTATATAAACACTAGTTATTATCATTTCAAATAGTAAAGTTGAATTAAAACAAAAATCGAACATTTACTTACAGAAAATAAAAGTCAAATTGAATATGTATGAGAATATGAAATAATAATAACAAAAACTACTATATGAATTATTTTGCACAAAAATGTACTTTAAATGGTATGTATTAATTATTTTCTAAAGTAATAATTAAATGAATTATGTAAATTATAACTAAAGTAAAAACTAAGTTATGTTAAAATAAAAAATCAATCAATTTTAAATGTAAGAATACTTTTGTCTTTTTAAAATCTAAACACACTTCTTTCTCTTTTATTTCTCTTATTTTTCTCTTATTCAAACAACTCATCAATACTCTATTTCTCATCTATTTCTCTCTTTTCACACTCTCTTACCTATTTCTCTCTTCTCACTTTCTTCTCACAACCAAACACACTCTTACTCTCTCTATTCCTTATCTTCCAGATTTTCAGAGAGGCAGCAGTAAAGCCTCGTGAGTTTATTATTTTAATTATTTTATCACGATTATAGTAAACAAGATTTTAAAAGTCTAACGTTAATAAATCAAATAATAAACAAGATTAGATAAATTAATTAAAAAAAACTCATAGACCGTGAAATTTTAACTACCCTCTCAATACTCACAACACAAGTGACAAACTCAAGGTTGTGCTACCATAGAGGGTTATATCTTTGTTTTCTATGGCTTTTTGTTATCATTTTGGCACATGCTTGGTAATATGGTAAGCTTTTTTTGAGTTTTGAATTTTCTCACTCTAAAAGAAACGATGAAACTTGCTTTAGCCTTACAAATGGTGTTTAGAAGTAGTGGCAGGGATTGGGAGCTTGGGTCAGCCATCTGCACAGTAGAAAATTAGAATATGATATGATTTTGTTTTGGGTTTTTTTGGGAGTTGAGATTGTGAATGGAGCTCTTTATAGTTCTTACAATTTGATGATTAGTATTAAGCTTTGAAACACTTTGAAAGAGAAAGAGAAAGAGAAAGCTTGCAATGATAGAGAGATAAAGCTGATGGGTTGTATTTGATGCAGATGGACTATGATAAGAATTGGTTGCTGATTTATTGGTCCATCTTGGACCAAAACTGCAAAGGTCGAAGCTAAATGGCACCCAAAAACAAAAAATGTGGTTTCCTTGTGTGATTCTACACATCACTCCAGTGGTTGAGTTGAGTTAGGCTGAGTTGTGGGGACCCGTAAATATTTGAGAAAACAAAACCCTTGTGCACATTCAATTCTCTTGTTCACGCAACAAATAACTAAACATTAAATATTTTTCCATATTCACTCAAAATGACCCTCTTTTTTAATGAATTTTGTACTCTTTTCATTGCATGGGTAGATCTTGTCGTTATTAGCTTTGTAAGGATTAACCTAAGAACCTGAACCCTCCTCTCTCAAGACTCTCTGCTGGTCCACACCACTCAATAGTAGTTAGGCTATTGTCTATTCCTAACCTAACTAACATTTTATATGTACTTCACCCATCTTTGAAAAATGAAAATGACATCTCCGTTTGCCATCTGTGTTCTTCCTGCCATACCTGCAGCTTCCCCCATGTCCCTTTGAGATTCGACTACACCTTTTTCTCCCACTTTGAGATTCCAAAATTTTTATACACCTTTTGGATTGAGGAAAGAGTTTTAGCACTTTTATTTATCATAATAAAATCGTTTCCTTATTCTCACTTTAAATTTAGTTATATAAGAAAAAACAAAAATAACTTTAAACAAAAGTTTTTTCTTTTGTAATTATTAAAGGGTTAATTAAGTAATGGTCATTATAAATATTTGAAATTTCAATTTTAATCTCTACTTGAAAAATTATACTTTTTTAGTCTATGTACAATTTTCTATTTGCATTTTTAATCCTTTAAAAATTTTCATCAACATTTTTAATCATTACAAAAAAAATTATTCGCATTTTTTATCCATAAAAATATTAAAGGAGAATGCCGAAAGGACTAAAAAATGTGAATTGTAGAGATTAAAAACGAAATTTTAAATTTCTATATGTACAATTTACTTAATTAACACATCATTAAATAAATAGTATTTATAAAACTAAACGAAAGTAATGTCAAATTAAGTAACAGCTATCCAATATCGTTTATATGAGATGACAAGAGTTTATTCTAGATTAACCAAGATGTTTGGTTCAAATTCGACATTGAACATGCAACAATGTAAACTCTTAAGGAGATTTTGCCGCCCAATTGAGTCCCATAAGACTCGAGAAATTAGTCTCGACAGTTGCGCGTGAATGATATCTGATTTACGTCAAAAACAAATTAAGTAGTAACTCTATTATTATTATTTTTATAAAAGAGAGTCAAAACCCTAACCCATGTACACCTAAAAGAGTGACGAAAATAATGTCAAACTAAACAAAAATCTTAAACATGTAAGCTCCAAAGTTATCGTCAAAAAGCAATCTATGAATCTTACTAAAAAAAGTCACTAAAATTGTACAAGCTAGCAAGTTTATAGAGAGACTAAAATTAACTAGACAATCAAGAATCCCTCTCTTTATGTATAATGAAATCTTTGGTTCTTTTTTTTCTCCACGTCATTGTGATCTTTTTAATCCACTTACATATCAAATTTTAAGTTTCAAATCTATATTATTTCACTTTGAACTCTCGATCTATAAATCTATGATCTCTTACTTGTGTTTACAAACTTTACATATAAGTTTTGTATTTGAAAAAGTATATACAAACTGATTAAAAGAATCAAAATAACGTGTGAAAAAATAGTGTAATAGTTATTTGAAATTAAATTAAATATCATGTGTGTTATATGATGGGGTTGGAGATTGTGAATCCAACGAGTAAATATTAATCTAATAAAAAAGCTATTAATATTTTGCCATTAAAAAATCAAAAGACTATGTATAAAATTTTGCCTTTTAAATTTAAAAAAGACTAGAATTCTATTTTGAAGCACTAAAAAAATAACACTTTTTATTTTATTTATGTAACATTTTCCGTTAACATTTTTATAGACAAAAAACGTTGATGGAAATTTTTCCAAAATAAAAAAAAATATTGACTAAAAAATTTACTAAAAAAAAACTATTTCTTTTATAGAGATTGAAAAATATAGATATTTATAGACAACATTTACTTATATTTTTTGGGTTTGTCTAACATGTGCAATATTGCACATGCTAAAGTAACTAAAAGTAGTATATTTTCATTGAAAACCAACAATTATTGATTAAAAGTTATATATTTAATATAAAAAACACAAGTTTCAAGTCAAAGTTACAACTTTAAATTTCTTAACATGTGCAAATTTGCACATGATAGAAAAACCCAATTTATAATACTTTTAACTTTCGTAACTAGTGCATGAAACACTGGTTAACATGACTCATTAAGTAAATGTTGTCTTCCTTTAAAAAAAAAAAAAAGAGTTTTTCTATCATGTACAAATTTATACAACTTTTTAACTTTTATAAAATAAAATATTTTACTTTTTATCATTTTCCAATACAAAATTTATACATTAATCGGTGTTGCAAAGACACTAATTATCATTTCCCATACTTAAAATGTAAATCAAATTCCAAACACAACCTTACATTGAAACGATTGATGTGAAAAGTAAGGAATACAGAAAAACAGAGCCATTCCTTACAACACAACAATGGCGTCTCTAACCCCTGGCGTCCTCTCAAAACTTCTCCAAAACTCCACATCAACAAACTCCCATCGTCAACCACTCCTTCAAGTTACCGAAATCATCCCTCGTCTCTCAGAAGATACATTTCAACCCGCCACCGGCTACTTTCTCAAACTCTCCGACTCTCTTCATTCCGCTTACGTCTCCGTCTCCGACTCCGATGCCGAGTTAATCCGTTCCGATAAACTCCAGCTCGGTCAGTTTGTTTACGTCACTCGCTTTGATAACGACGCTTCCTCTTCCGTTCCATGTGTTTCTGGTTTGAAAACTATTTCTAAGAGAAGAGCTTGTGTTGGTAATCCTGTTGATTTGGTTTCTACTGATTCTTTGAAACTGAACAGTAATGTTAAGAAGAAGAAGAAAATTAATGGGTCAAACTCTAATGGGAATAAGGATAACAATGTGGCTGTTAATGTTGGAATGAGGAGGTTGAGTTTGGATTCTTCAACAAGAAGGGTTTGGGATCATGCTTCTCTTCTTTCTAAAGCTAAACCTTCTTCACCAACTTCAACTTCCAGATTCAGCTTCAATAAATCTACCTCTACTTCACCTAATGTATTTTTCCTTCTCCTTTTTTTTTTTGTTGAGGGAAGAGGGTTTACCTTCTTTTTTTCATTTGGGTTGTGTTTTTTGTAGTGTAAAAATGTAAGATTTTTTATTTTTTATTTATAAAATAAAAATGAAAGTTTTAATTTGTTTTGGATAATGTATAGGTTATGCCAATGATGTTGAATGAGGGCCCTATCACTTTTTAAAATGCTTTTATTCTGTTCAATTTGACCCATCCACCTGTGCTTTTATTTTCTTTCAAGCTTATAAAACCCTTTCAAATGGTGTAAATTTCTTGGTATAGAAAAAAAAATAAAATCCAGACTTATGATATTTTTGCCAGTAAAAATGTTAACTTTATGAGATTTCTTTAAAATTGTTTTTTTTTTTTTATTTTTAAAATTCTTTAATGTGGTTCATTGATGATGAAGTTTATATGTGTAGGTGCTAGGTAAGAAGGTTTCTCTGAAAACTGATTCACATTCTCCATTGAAGTCTGCAACATCAATTGTGTCACCATTGAAGAACAAGAATGAGAACTTGAGTCCCAAAACAACAGTCACACCTCCTAGGAAAAGTGCTACTACTATTTCTATTCCTATTCCTAAGTCACCGTGTGCTAGCAATGGTTCTGTTCCAAGCAAACTTGTTAAGGTGCCCTTGAAATTCAAAACTTGGTATGACAAGTCTGGATCTTGGGATAACCTTCCACCACCTATTTGTAATCTTGGAAAGGTGTGTATGTATGTTGCTAATACATCTTTTTCATGTTAGTTTTGGAAATTTGATTCATTCATCTTATTCTAAATTTTTGAAACCCTTTTTCTTCAGCAAGTTGTGACTCATAGGAATGTTGCTTTTTTGGCTGCTGTGAGATCTCTTGAAGAAGCATCTGCTGCAGATACTGTGCTTCAATGCATGTGGTACTTATTTAAGTCATTTTGCTTCAATTTTTTTTCTTTCTTTTGTCCTTCCTTTCTTATATGAGCAATGATATTTGAACATCCAAATTTTGACAACTTATGTGACAACCTATAAAATCAAATGTTAATTTGGTTAATAGAGAGAAAGAAAAAATTATTATAAAACTCATGAGTTGTTTTTAGTGTGATTTTATAAGTTGTCATATAAATTGTCAAAATTTTGATGTTCAAGTATCATTGCTCTTCTTATATAGACCGATACTGTATTATAAGGATTCCGTATGAAGTACTTCCATGTCATTAAAAAACACATGCTTTTTGCTTCAAAAGAATATCTTATACTTAGCTTAGCTTCTCAATCGTGGAACCAATAGATAATCTTGGTTGTAATCTTGTTGATCAATGTTGCCAAATCACGGCTATATGGTAGCAAAATTTGAATAAAGTGCTGTCAAAAAGAAGCTGTATCAGCACGCTATAGCACTGTAGCTAATAGCCGAGGCAAAGTTACAACATTGGGTGAACATGCTAAGCCAAAGACATTATATAATTAAATTATTTTCGTAAACTACAACTTTAATTGGAGCTAGAGTTTGCCTTATATTGCATACTACCTTAAATAAAACATAAAATTTTAGGGGGACCATGGCACCCAAGTGTCCTCCTTTGGCTCCGCCCATGTAGCATAACATAATTTGAACAAAGTGTCATTTTCCGTGATTTGCGATTGACAACGCCATTGTGCTTTATCTTCTTATTTCTATTCTCCTAAAGGACCACATGTTTTCCAGTGATAGCTGAGATGCATGGATATAATATTTTTGGAATGTTGTTGCACAAATACTTTGTGCTATTTATCTAATTTCTGGCTTTAATTCCTATTTTGGAGTACTTAAATTTGTTGCTTTTTTTATTTAATGTGTGCTTGGTTAGATTATAGCATATTTCTCCTTAAACAATGATGCAATTATCTTTTGCTAGTTGGCTCTTTGTGATTCAATCGTTATCTTGCGGTCTCTTACTCTCATTCACTGCTTTTGAAAAATATTTTGTTTGTTTGTTAGTGTGCTTTAAGTAACTACAAAGTGTGCTATAAGTAACTAGAAAGTTGCATCTATGGAGATGAACCTAGGTAACCTCTTTGTGATACAGTGCTGTTCAATTGTGTTGCATACTTGACCTGTTCATCTGGTAACCCATTCCCTCTCTTAGAGGGGTGGATATTTGCATTGTGGATTATATGTTTTTACATCTGTTGCCCCTTATGAGTGTTATTTCATCCAGTGTTGTCAAAGAGCAGATATAGTGGCGCTATTTCATAATGGAATTTTAACAAACAGCGGCAATAGCCTTGTAGCATAGCAGAATTTGAACAAACCACTATTTTCCACGATTGAAAACTTTGATTTTAACCTTGAATTTTCTGTCGAGCTAGTCAAAGTCACCAATCTTATTCTCATGATGAAATATAATAAATGTAGTGGATCTCAAGTCAAGAGGAAACCTCAGGACTATATTCAGTCACATCACACCTTTGTCACTTGTAGATATTGGAACTAGAATTTGAAGGAAAATTCTCTGTTTGCTACTAATGTTGTCATTTATTTTCTTGCATGCCAATGTGAAGTTGTTTCTGTGGCTCATAATTGCATCGACCAAGATAACTTACACATATCCTCCTTTCCTTTCAGCGTGTTTGCTGAACTTTGCGAGTCCCGTCAGACACTTTCTGCTGGATTGCTTGTGAAGCAGTTTCTGGAGCTTCATCTGAGCCTGCAGAGAGTAACAGTGGTATTTGATTCCTTACTTTCCACACCTCCTGAAACAAAACCAACTGGCCACACTACCGTACAGTCTCTTGTGGAAGATGCATGTAAAGTTCCGACTTGCAAGAATGCTTCATTTTGGGTACAAGCTGCCTTAGATACCAATCTTTCTAAATTAAACCTATACAAAACACAAGAAAAAAGCAAGGTTTTGAATGGTGACAGAAGTCATTATGTTGTCATTGAGAACGAGAATTCTCGTGAGGAAAGGAATGCCGAGGAATCCACGCTTCAAAACAAGCAAAGTCGTGTGGCTCAAGCAAATCCCTTACAAAACTCAACTGGTAAAAGAATTTCCTCTTCAAAGCGGAATCTCTTGGTGGCCAAGAATAAGGATACAGAGAAGCGTGATCAATCAAAAGAGAGTGAACTTAAAGTGGCAGTGAGTTTGGCTGAAAAACTGCTAGCGGCTTCTCGTGAGTGGTTCTTGAAGTACTTGGAGGAATCTATAAGTAATGAATTTGGGTTGAAAAATGAAGGGAGCAGTGAAGCTGCATGCCTTCTTGGACAGCTAAGAGAGGTGAATCATTGGTTAGATAATTTGGTTGATGGAGGTAAAGTTGATGATAGGGTAGAGAAGTTGAGGAAAAGCTTATACCGGTTTCTACTTGAGCATGTTAATTCTGCAGTTGCTTCTAGTTAGTGGCATTTGCTTCAGGTTAGTAAATACATAGTACTACAAGAACTAACAGAATTGACAAAATGGAGCACACTATTTTGAACCGACTCTGCCTTGGATAGCTAACATTGGTAGAATAAGACTATTAGTATTACAGTCAATATTTAGACTGTATTCCAGACTTTTCAACATTGACACACACTGTGCATGAACCACAAGCGCTAGACCGCAATGGTTTTTGGTAGAACCACTTATGAGTAATGATCTCTACTTTTGTTTACTCTAATCTAATTCTGTTGATGAAAGAATTTCTGACCAGATCATGCAATTTTAAGCTGTATTCTGTCAACTCGTATATGTTGTTATTTACTCTAACTTTTGATCATCTGCTTGTAAACAATATCTGGCATCCATTAGAGCAAATTCCCTTTCTTTGCATTCACTGGCTGTAAAAATGTTGGTGACCCTTAGCAGGTCTTCTCAATGTTGAATAGTATGTTAACTACCAAATCAGTTCTCAATTAGAGGCCTGATCTATATTTTTGTGGAAATTTAATACATTTACCCTTAGCTATTGGGTACTAAGAAGTTGTATTCGTTACTACTTGCTGCACTTCAATTAATTATAAAGATTTATTAGATCAAAAGCCATAGTAACTATATTTTGTAAACGTTTATTTAATTATTCATACACATTACAAAAAAATATATTTAACTAAATTTAAATAGACTTTTCAAAAAAATAAAAAACTTAATTTAAATACAATATGACAAGGCTAACAAATTTGATGCCAACAAATTCACTATTTTTTATGATTAATGTTACATTAGGGGTCCGTTAAAAAAAATTACAATTGGATTAATTTTTTATTAATATTATAATTACAATTTTATTTATACAAAGAGTAAAAACTTGTTTTAGTATACAAGAAAAATGCAGAATCCAATTAAGCCCCTAAGAAATAAAAAGTTCACTAATAGTACTTCAAATTTATTCAATTTGAAACATATTAGTCCCTAGTGATATTCTACACGTCCCAAATAGTCCTTCACACAAGGCAGTTCCATGTTTTAGAGTAAAAAGCGACTTTAGAGATATGATACAATTTTGAGGCGAAAAATGAATAAGTTGTTTAAAAAATGACATGTCATTGTTGATGCGACTTAAGCCGCTCATGATAGGTTGCATCATTGGAGATACTCTAAATTTTGCATTTCTTTTGTGTAGGATTAAAATAGATCTTTAGTCTATTATATTAGCGTGACTATGAGGTGGGTTGAGCATTAAGTTACTTATCCCCATCAACACCCATAAAATTTTGTGAATAATTAGTTATTCATATATATTAAGTGGATAATGGATCCTAGTCAGTGAATGATTTTCGTAGTACCCATCTAAGCTCCCAAAGTTCATGGCTTAGTAACAAAGAATGAGGAATCATGCCAAAAGCTATGATAGAGTAAAGAAAGCAAAAAAGTGTGATAAAGTGACTGTATTTATAAAGGTCAGGAAACAAAGTGAGAAGCTACATCAAAAGTTAAAAACCATATGTTTTTCTTCTGGAGTCAAGTCAAAGGACTGATCCACATTTAATTTTGCAAAAGGTAATCTTTAGATGATGAAGTTGATCTATGAAGCTGTGTTTCCTCAGCAATGGTTGTAGCTGAAGTTCCCATGCCTTTCATTCCTTTACAAGATTTCATGTGTTTGTGCATTTTCTCAGGCTTGAATGACTTCCCACATTGCCTGCATCATCAACTACTATTTATGGTCTCATCTTTCATAATCAAAATTAAATACACAAAATTGAATGTGTCTTTACAAATATGGGCATATAAAGTATGTAGCTCATACTATTCTAACTTTGATGCATTAAATTAAGATGCAAGAAATTCAGATATTAAGTATAACTAGCCCATGCAGCCAAGAGTTGGTAAACATCATAATCTAGCAATCAATGTCAACTTATATTTTTTATTTCTTTTACAAGAAAAAACATTATTTTGATTTTTGACAATATAATAATTACACCAGCAGAATCTTGACCTTATTGGCTTTTCTGTTGGAAACTTTTACTAATCGTAGTTTCAGTATATTTTTGTTTTTTATTGCCCGACTTACACACTAGTCAACACCCAAGGAGCTTCGACACTTTAGATTAAAAGAGTGGTGGTGTAAGTGTTTGATATGTACCAATGTCTGATATTGGCAATATAGACACATGTGTTTACATTCGACCACTTCCATTTTTTCAAATTAATAATGGTGCCTACATGTAAGTATCGGTGTCGTGTCTATCATTGTTTGGTAGGTTCACCTATAAGACCAAAAAATTTCATGCACAGTTTGTCCTAACATTTCATAGTTGAAATCCAAACAATTGAAGTTTACTCAAGTGACATATTCAGTTACTTACGAGCAAATTGGTCCACCAAATGGTTTATAAGAAGTTTGACTCATTAACTCACTTAGCTTTTTCCTGCTCTTGATTATTTCATCTCCATCACAGCTTTTTCTGTAAAAAGAAACATGAAATTAAAAATTAATAATTTAAAGCGCCAACCAAATAATGTTTTAATTAAATTGGTCACGTGTCATGACATTAAATTTTGCAAATAATCATAGTGACGTATGGCTAATGTAAATGTAACCCAATCATAGTAGCTTTGGATTCACAAACACCCTTTTAAGAATGGTTTTTAACAGGATTCAAAACCATGTTTAAAAGGGTCATGATTATAACTATTCTAAGCATGGTTTTAGATTGCACAACCGCAATTGCGGCCACGATACAAACCATTTCGAGGCCTCTGCAACAGAATACAATTGCAATTTCGACTGCATCAGCCACATTTTGGTTTGCAGTGTAACCAAAACTGCATACACAATTTAAAGGCATGATTCTGAGCTCAATTTATGATACAATTTCTCACCTGGCTCCATTATGTTCATTTTGATCATGATAATTCCAAGGAGTCCCAAAACACCTAGCTGATCCTCCTAGTTTGTCTCCTTTACAAATCTCAGCCCCTTTTTCTGGCATATTAGTAGGCTCCTTAGGGGCAATTTTCTGAGCATGGTTCATAGAGACAAAAGCAGCATCATTTGTCGCCACAGTTCCACAACCAATCCAATTTTTGAACACACTAGTCACTCTAATAGAATTGCTTCTAATCTTGGTGAATGAGGATTGAGATTGAGACGATGTTGATGATGTTGGAGTAGAAAAAGTTGAATCAGGAGGTGTAGTAGCATCAGTTTTGTTATTTTGACCATCTTTTTTACCCTTCTTACTCATCAAATTATGATACAAAGAAGGAAATGAGAAACTATCAAGCTTCTCATGATTCTTCTCATTCAAGCAACCTTCTTTTCCATTCCCTAAAAGCTTCTCTTCTTCAACTTTAAAAGAAGAATCATCGTCAGTCACCGATGACCTGTCCGAGCTGAAAACCAATGAATCCTGACTTATTTCTGATGAAACATGATTTAGATCATTCTTTTTTGAATCAGTTTCTTTCTGAATTTCAGATTCTTCTTTTGATAAAGATGGTTTCTTTTGCTGCTTTTGTTTGTCCTCTTCAACTTGTACAGCTTCATCAGTATCAGTTTTCTTTTCATTGATTGTTGAATTAACTGAGTTAGTTTCTGCATTAGTACAAAGGAAAAAAAATGTACAACTTAATTATTCTTGTTTAACATTCTTAGCAAAAATTACATAATAAGGTGATAGTGTAGATAGATAGAAATTAGTGATGGCCATACTCAAAAAATTAATGTGAATAAATAAAAATGGGATAGTAGTGATTATGATAAAGTACATACCAAAAGGGGTAGTGTGGATTTGTGATCCTTTCAAGACGTATTCATTATCAGAAATGGGGGTTATGAGGTCGTCATCCATTAAATCCTGCCACACATATCCACTCTTGTACCTCCTATAGTTCAATAATTGTAAGTTGCAAAGATTAATTATGGAGATACATATATAGTTAAAGGTTAAAAAAACGAGGTTGAGAAAATGGACTAAAGCAAGGAAATAAAGATTAATAAGGTATGATTCAACAACCTCTTGTAGGACCAAGCAAAGGATTCAGGTAGGTCTCTTCCTCTCACTTCACCAAGCCATCTCTTAATATCTTTTCAAGAAATAAAAATTAATAATTAATAATCATGAAACATTTATGAATGTTGTCAATTGCAGATCATAGACAATAGGAGTTTGTTCAACTTCTGCTAATAGACAGCTATTTGACAACACTGTACTAAATTGTGCATCACCGAACGATAACAATTTGTTAAAATTCTACTACACACTATATCTGCTATTTGACAACATTGTGAGTGACATTATGAGCAGCAGAAAAAACAAGATGTACTAATGTCAGAGCCAGAGAACAGACAAAACAAGCAATTGTGATAGCATAGTTCTAAAATGCTGACAAATGCAGCTACAACTATGATTGTGAACCTCTAAAACCTTTATATTGCGGTTGTGTACCACAATTTTGAACTATGTGTGACAGAATACACATTTAAGAATAAACATTATGATCAGCAGGAAAAAAAAAAAAACCAGATGTACTAAGATCAGAGCCAGTACAGAACAAATTGAATGAAAATATGGAACATAAACGAGTTTTACCTCTAAGATAAACACCGTTTCGAGCAAGATGAAGAACGCGAATGAGATGAGGATGTTCTGCATGACCACCCATGTGACTAAGGAAGTAAATTATGTGAAGCCTTCTAACCTCTCCACCTTGTGTTTCCATGCTTGATTTTGATGATCTTGTTTTGTTGTTGTCTTTGCTGCAATAAACACCAACATAAACTCAACAATGACACCAAAACCAAACAATGACACTTCTTTTGAAACACAAGAATAAAATTTAAACAAGCCCTTTTGTTAATCATATATATTCTATCTACTATGATTCAAATTATTATATAATAATACTAAGAAAAACAACTAACATGGAAAAACCCAAAAGAGATCTTTGTCTCTCTGCCGGCATGCTGCTAAAAGAACTGTTACCAAAACATATCAACCCATAATGTCATATAATACTCATATCTTTATCATATAGTATTATAATATAAGGTAAATATAATGCAGGCCTAATGCTACATAACAAGAACTTTACATAGATAAAACTAAAGAGTGAGAATCATCGAGACAAGAGAAATGTAAGAAAGTGATTGGTTTGTGTAGTAATAGAATACAGTTACCTTTTTTCTAGCAAAGAATGCAGAGAGAGAGAAAGAAAAATGTGATTGATGAAAAATTGACCTGGTTTGCAGCTATATATATAAAAGACTTGGTTAAGGAGTAGAACAAATTATCTGATTTCTCGCGATTTAACAAATGTATAATTAAATGTGTAATGGTCAGCTTTTGACTCAACATTATTATTCCCAAAAAGTTCATTTATGTTTTCTTCTTTTTGTGTTTTTTCTTTTAGAAGATTCCTTGCGTTATTTTTTAACTATTTTTTTTTAAATATACGTTATAATGATAATAGTCACACATGTTCAGTAGTAGTGTTTTCATATTTTTCTTCAAATTATTATTTTTTCATTTTATTTATTTTGACCTTCAGAAATAATATTGTATATTGAGTCAAAGTAACAAATAATATTGTATATTGAGTCAAAGTAATAATACTAATACTAATAATAATATAATTCTTTTTAGGGGAAACTAATATAATATGTATATTGTTTTTCTCTTTCCCAAATATATATACGATTTCTTAAAATCTTAAAATACTAAGAAGTAATATCATTGCCCATCACAAAAAAAAAGTTATATCACTTATAAAAAAAAGTAAGGTCGCATATATAAATATTATCGAAAAAAAGTCACACAAAATATTACAAAAATGTCAATTAATGCATAAAAAGGAGGACTATCTTAAAATATATGTTTTTTAATTTATTTTAAACTAGGTATCTTTTGCAACTGCAAAGACACCCTCACATTTCACAAGGCTGAATTTCAACTGAGGTTAAGAGGGAGAAGATATCATTGAGCATCTCATTCAAATGATCTTGAGTAATCTTAAAATTCCCTTTTTTTGGTTCATAGATTTTTTTTACTATTACGCTCCTTGTAAAAAGTGAAGTACATGCAACGAGTACTTACCGGTATCGAGTACACGTACGCTACTTGTGTTAATTCAATTTTGCTCATTATTCTACTGTGGTGTGGTGAAAATTGTGGTTTTCTTTTATATACTAGTATTATATTTATATACAAATATTTTTGTTGTTGTAACCAACTTTAATTTTCAACTTTTTAAACTTAAAGTGATGTTTTTGATGTAAATTGAAGAATATAGATCTCTCATGTTATGTTATACATATATATACAAAAACTCATGATTTTATTAATGTATCATACCTAATTTTTTTTCAAAAATTTGCGTACTTTCGTACTGGTACGCGTATCGTATCCGGTATCGTACTCGTGCCTATGCGACATAACTATTACATATCCAGTAAATAAAACCTCATCAATTGTAATAATCAAACATCAAACTTAAATATCGTTACTAACCATTAAGAGTGGAAATAAGTTAGGTCGAACTATGCATTAACAAAACTAAGTTTGGTCTGTCAAAGAAATTAAGGCGTAAGTCTGACATGTAGCTTGTCATAGACTTATTATATAGATTTGAATACGGCCTTTCAAAAACCTAATATGAAATATTAGTATGTTTAGAAGCATGTTTAACTGAATAATTTGATTTATATTTAAATAGATTGACGAACTAATAGATTAATGAGATTAAACTCTATTTTAATATTCAACACGACACTTTAAAGAATCTTATTGTAAAGGTTAAATATGCGAAAAATTGATGTGGAAGACTAATAATAAGGTTAAATTAAAAAGGTTAACAGATTTATAATATAACTTAGTACATATTTCAATATTATAATAACATAAATACAATTTTGTATTCATATTTACTTAAATATATCAGATTGGTAGACTTAAAAGGTTTTTTAATAAACAACGTTTTATATTAAAAAAAAAAGAAGTTTGAGGAGGTCGGGATAACCTATTTCCATCTTATAAACCATTTGCGTTCAACTACATGATTTAATCAGCCAGCTCTTTCTTCTCTCATCAGAGATGCAATCAGAGCAATTTTTTCCTTCATTCATTTTGCATTTCCAAATCCGGGTATATCAATATTAATTTTCTCACTTAAATGTCTTAATCATTTATAATTAATGATTAAAATACTTAAATGCTTGCCGGATTTTCCAGCAATCATACCATTTTTTACTCGATTATGATCTTACATACTACTAGTATTTTTTTTTTCTTGTCCCTCTTGATAATAAAAAAGCATATATTCTTCCTCGGTCAAATAATTAAATAATATGTAATTGAAAAGTGTAAGCAAAAGTGTTGAAGGAAATGGATGAATAATGTTTCAAATTATAGATGATTAATTAGTAATAACTATTTTGTTCTCTTGGCACTTACATATAATTTATTTGAGAATGCATAATGATCAAAAAACACCACCTTTAGATCTAAAAAATGAAAATCAAGATACATAATGTCCAAGTTATAGGTGAAACTATTATTTAGAGATATCAAACGAAAAGAAATAGATATTAAACCCACATATTGCTTATATTCTGCTAACACAAAGATCCACCAAACATGCAAACCAAAGAAAAAGAAAACTATTGAGTAAAAACAAATTTGACTTTATTTTTTTTACTTAAAAAATGATGAAGATAAATAGATGACAAGAAATATACTATAAGTAGGTAGCAAACTTATTTTAAATTTTCAAATTGCCTCATCTTGGCCAGCACGTACATATTTCAGAATAATCATGCAAACCGATGGAAAATAATAATAATTCTTGAAAGAAAAATTGCAAACATAATGGTCCAAAAAAGAAAAACATAGGGTTGATAAATTGACCTGTTCATGATGTCGAGATCCTCCTTTGTAACGTGTGGATGGCTTTGAGGTAATTCTATTGCAATTGGATCTCTAACAAACAAGTTTTGTCTTATGCCTTTTGTCCTTCTCACCCAACATCATAGTGCAATTTTCATCAGAAAAAGAGGGGACTTATAACCTAGTAGTTGAAGTACACACAAGGAAGGTAATAATTCTCCAAAAACAAATCAATTTGAGATTGATTGATACCATCAATAAAAAAGAACGATTTTACTATATGATCAACATATATAGTAACATTTTACTGTATCAGCGTATAACTCCATGATTACGTTTTAAATGGCTGATACTTTCTTAATTGCTAATGGAATCATGGAACATTATTTACTTACTTGACTCAATTATATAAATTTGTATATGTCTTGTACAACTCGTTGATAGCTGCAATGACATTAATATGTAAGAGTCTTATTTGCCGTTTTGAAAAAATATTAAAAAAAAGCAAGGCGTCTTCGTTTGAACCTTGAATAAACTCAATTTCTCCACATTTAAGGTCGTAAGTCTAGCTACTAAGCATTTTTTTTAATTGAAAAGGGAAAAACATTAATATGTAAGCGTTCTATCGAACCTGTGGGATAAATTTATTTCTCCACACTTAACGTTGCATAAGTCTAGCTACTTGGCATTCTTTTTCTGTAAGGTTGAAAAAAGAAAGTAATTTAATTTAATCAATTTTGTTTCAAGATTTAAGCATTATGTTTCTAATAGTTTGTAAATTGGTGAACTCATTAACTTGAGTTGGAATCTTGATCACGACGTTCCGTGTAACAATTTTGATATTTTTATTAGTTGAGCTGAGATTTGTGAACGTTGTTATATTCTTCTTTTATTCTATATTTTTAGAGAATGAATCAAAATTATTTGAATGACAATTTTCATTTTTTTTAGGGAAGTTACACATATTTGATTTCTTTGAATTATCTTTATTTTATTTCTTTTTACATTCTTTTGCATTGGTTAACATAAGCAAAGCTTGGAAACAACATAATCAAATAAGTTTCCCCCATGTCACTAATTAGAGGGAGGATAAACATATCTCAATGGAAAATAAGTACTTGGCACTAGGTCAATCAAATAATCGTATGGTAAAGAAATCATCAAAACATCAAACGAGCATGCATCCTCCAATCTTCACATGTTTTGTGCAGTGGCATCTGCGCCGTTGCAACTGCACAAACACACATAATTGAAAGAGGTGAGTAATCGAGTTTCGTAATTACAACAAATAGAACAAATTTGAAAAAGTAATGACATAGGTTTAAGGTTTTTTCATGTAAATATGAGACATATGCAGGTCCGGTCCAACACATATTGAGGTTCAATGCGAAATCAAAAATGAGGTCTTTGAAGTTATTATTAGTTCGTGCAAAAAAAAAAGTTATTAATCGTATTTGTTTTACGAAAGTAATATATTAATTCAAAATTTCACTTTTCTAACCTTATTTTTTAATGCAAAATCATTCATTAAATTATTGTAATTGATTTTGTTTAACAACTCTTTTTCAATCGACAACAAAACAAATCCATTTAATCTTTGTGGACACACTGTTGATCTTAAATAAGATATTATTAAGTTTAATTTTGAATTTTATTTTCGAAAGATGCAACAATTATATGAATTGTTGGCATTATTCTATAAGCAATATACGCATTTGAAAATGAATTAAGTTTTTTAATATAATTAAGTGTTAAGTATATCAATTGATGTATCATTTTCCACTTGTATTATTTCTCTTAAAATTTATAGCCTCATAAATAAATATGAGGTATTTGATATAATAGGTAAAAAAAAATAAAAATTGAGGCCTTAGGTGAAGGCCTAGTTAGCCTATAGCTTAGGCTGGCCCTGGACATATGATGGGTAGGTGGTTGTAGGTGGCGACGAAGCTAACAATAAATTCACGCGACAACAAAATATTAAGATTTAAAAAAAAGTTTAATATGTTAAATTAACTTTGAAGAAAAATAACACAATAATTTACTTATATAAATGTAAATTATTCAGTTCCTTTGGATGCAGTCTTGGATAATGTTTGGCATAAACATGTTTCTTTAAAGGTGTCTATTTGTGTTTGACGTCTTTTGCGTAATAGGTTACCGAAAAAGGATAATTTAGTCAGATGAGACATTATTTCTCAAGAAGCTCATTATTGTTTGAGTGGGTGCGACAAAGTTGAATCAGCTCAGCACCTGCTCTTTCACTATGAATTATTCAGTTCTCTTTGACAGCTAGTGCGGTCTTGGATTGGTATTTATTCGGTCGAACCTTTGAATATTATAGATCATTTTATTCAACTTTCTCACTCCACAGGAAGACATCGTGCTCGTCGTAATTTCTTACAGTTAACTTGGCTGGCGGTGGTGTGGGTTTTATGGACATAATGTAATAACATGATATTTAAACTCAAAGAAAAGTCCATCATGTGGCTGTTAGATAAAGTAAAAGTGCTATCTTTTTGGCAGCTAAAGGCCAAGTAAGATACCTTTTCTTTTGGCTATCATATATGGTGGTAAAGCCCTTTTGCTTGTTTGTTTGAGCATGCGTTGATTTGCCTTTAGTTATTGCCTGTAATGTTGTAAACTTCTAGTGGTCTCACTGGTACACGTTACAAATTCGAACACATTACACTATTACATTTCAGATTTTTAAATTGTTTTTTATTTTTAAATTAATATAAATGAAAAACAAAATTAATTTATATAGTCAGCACGTCACGTCATCAAAAAATGCTAACTCAACATGCCACGTTAGCTTAATTGCACAAACAGATGGATCATGCTCTTTTTCTGAAGAATCTTGATTTTACAAGAACGGAATCAAAAAAATAAAATTTTACAGGGGAAAAATCAAAAGTGACATATATTATAAGGGGTAAAACAATATTAACCCGGTATTAAATTATGTACATGTTTTATATTGACGATTGACAACGTAACGATGTTGGGTTGTTTAAGAGGAATTGAGAGTACAATGTACGATTCCAAACAAAACAGGAAGAAAATGAGTATAGTGGGGTTAATATAAAAGAAATTCTTGCATAGAATTGTACATAACACGTCCTCCTTTATTATTTATTTTTTAACGTTTAAACTATAATTGGATTCGAGTTTGAGTTTTGGATGAAACAATTTTTGGTTAAACTATACTTACATTACGGTCGCACTCTGGATTACCAAAGTTTCTTTCCTTGAGAGCCAGGGGTTAACATAAAACAAATGATTTTCTAAAAATTGTTTTCTTCTTTCTTAAGCCATGAGTATGCACACGGTAACAAAGAGAAATTTTCTACTTATCGGTCCTAAAAATCGTTCATATATTAATGCAAATTATTTTAAAGTTGAAATTAATATCCATATTTATATTAACAATATTTTTTTGTTTGTAATTTGAATATAAATTTGAAATTATTGGATTTTAATTTGAAATTGACAAACAAACATTTAAAATTAGACTAAAGTTTCCGAGCAGCCCATAATATTTTTTTCTTTTCATTATAACATCTTTTGGAACAAAGCATTGCCTCATGGTGTCACTTTTTGCATGGAGAGTTCTTAACAAAATGATTCCTACAAAAGATAATTTATTTCGGCGGTGGGTGGCGCTACAAGGGACATCAATTTGTGTTGGAGGATGCAGTAAGGAAGAATCAATCAATCATTTGTTTTTAAGATGTAATTTTTTGGTAGTATTTGACATTTCATTCATCGGTGATTGCATATTTCAACGGTTAACCTGACAGATGTTTTGGAGCATACACAAAAACTTGGGTCCTTATGCTTTTAGGAAAGAAATTCAGTTTGATCTTCAAGTTATTTGATTGGCTTCTATTTAGGTGGTGCAGAAGGAACATAATACAAGGAGTCAAGGATATTTCGTAATACAAAGTTTCCGCTATACCAATTGCTTGAGCGTATTCAAAATGTATGTTACTTAAATAATGGCTTTAATTCCCCTAGTTGTTAGTCCAAGAATCAAAATTCTATGCTAAACTTCAACTCTAATACTAATCAAGGCTCTACCCACTGTACTTACTGATATTTGTAAACAATTTTCTTACATCAAAATGTCAAATTAAAAAAAATTTGTCATTCATACTACTTTAATAAAAGCAATCTTCCATTGCCTCACAAGTCACAACACACGTATATAAATGAATCAATTAATCTCCAGAACTTTGAGAGCAACTAAAATTTGTATTTAAATGTAAAGTAAAATTTGTCTCAGACCAATTCCAAATTATAGGAAAGAAAAAATAAATAAATAAATAATTTGAGGTATTTATAAATGTGTGAAGCTAGCTTATAATTTAATTATAACAAGAGTATGCATGTTGAATTCAGTTGAAATGAATTGAGCACTTTCTTCCATTGAAATTTTGTTGATTAATTGATGCAAAACCCTTTCTTGCTCTTCCCCATCACTCCATTCATAAATTTTAGCTTTAACAAGTGAAGGATCTTTGCATATCAAGTCCCATATAGGGAAGTTCTTCCTTGGCATCACAAACTCTTTTTCTCTAAGGCTTTGTTTGGGAGTTTGAAGGGGAAGGAAAGGAAAGGTTTTGACAGGTGCAAAATATGTGGAGAAATAGAGAAATCTTTCAAAAAAATTTAAAAGAGTAGTTTTTTAGAGAATGATAAATTAATGCATATGATTACTTTATTTTTAATTTTAAGAATATTATAACAA
>Ga0315914_1004358_pt1 | contig 21190 bp, 21 predicted proteins | sample MpolenodulesMG_FD_203920 | JGI IMG/M metagenome (GOLD analysis project Ga0315914, IMG submission 203920) | Medicago polymorpha root nodule microbial communities from Los Angeles, California, United States - elongated nodules | ecosystem: Host-associated > Plants > Roots > Nodule | place: USA...
GTTGTGCGATTCTCCGGTCCCGTTTTGTGTTTCTGCAGGTTATAATTTATAGTGCCAGGTTTCTTATTAGGGTTTGTTGAAAGGTGCAGAGAAATCTGCACTTTGGATTGGATAGGAAGTGTTTCTGTTCCTGAGTTTGTGTTGCAGATGAGGCCAATTCGGATTGAAAGCGACATACCGTAACTTGGATTGGGACAAAGAAAAATCTGTACTTCGATAAAAAAAAAAGACTAAATAATAATATAAAAACAGTATTTTAATTAAATAAAGATTTTTATATACAAAATTAACGTTAATTAAAAGATAAAAGATGGAAATTAAAAATACGATAAAAAACAAAAATACAGAGAGAAGAGGGCCCGACTCGGAACTATAATGAGGTATTTTAAAATACCTCTCTGCCGAAATTTTCACTGAAACGTCAGAGATCGGTCAGGTCAAACTACGCATGAACGTAGGGTCCAACGACACGTGTCAGTGACATCTTAGGTCAAAAATTGGGGTATGACACCTCTATACAGCTTCTAGTCAACCTTTCTTCCAATATCTTCTTTGCTTAAGGTGCAGGTTGGATGCATTGGAGTGTTCATCTCTTTACAGTCTTCAAGCTTGAATTTTTTCCGAAGCTCCTTAGTATACTTTGACTGATAAACATACACTCCATCTTTGTTTTGGTTGATTTGAATTCCAAGAAAGAACTTCAATTCTCCCATCATGCTCATTTCAAACTCATCCTGCATTAACTAGGAAAATTTCATGCAAAGAGAGGAAGTAGTAGAACCAAATATTATATCATCAACATAAATTTGCACAACAAGAATGTCTTTCTCAAGAGTTCTTCTGAAGAGTGTTGTGTCAACTTGTCCTCTTTTAAAATCATTTTCAATCAAGAAATTACTTAGTCTATCATACCAGGCTCTAGGCGCTTGTTTAAGACCATATAGTGATTTCTTGAGTTTATAAACATGGTCAAGATGCTTAAGATCCACAAAATCAGAAGGTTGTTTGACATAAACTTCTTCAGAAATCACACCATTATCAAATGCACTCTTGACATCCATTTGATATAATATTATACAATGATCAACTGCATAGGATAGAAGTAACCTGATTGCTTCCAATCTTGCAACTGGAGCAAATGTTTTGGTATAATCAATGCTTCTTGTTGACTGTAACCTTGAGTAATAAGTCTGGCTTTGTTTCTGACTACTTCACCCTTTTTATTAAGCTTGTTCCTGAACACACGTTTTGTTCCAATAATGTTTTTATGATCAGGTTTGGTTACAAGATTCCACACATCATTCCTTTGAAACTGATTGAGTTCTTCTTGCATGGCTACTATCCAACCATCATTTGAAAGCGCTTCATCTATAGTAGCAGGTTCTATCACTAATAACAATCGCAACATATACTCTTCTTGTTTGAAATGTGATCTTGTTCTTCTGGGACTCTCTATGTTTCCAATGAGAAGATACTCTGGATGTGAGGACTTGTATTGGAAAGTATTCTTTGATTGGGTAGCTTGCTGAGAACCATCTTGAGATTCATCAGAAGCTGCTTCATTATGAGCTTCTGAAGTGGGATCAGCTTCTGGACTTTCATCAGACTCTAGAGTATTGTGAGGTTCTGAAGTATCTTCAGACACCTGTATATCGGCAAAACTTTCAACTAGCTCTGGAATTTCACTTTCATACTCTTTCTCATCAAATTTGATGTGTATTGATTCTTCAACACATAGTGTTTATGAATTATACACTTTGTATGCCTTTGACCTTTCAGAGTAACCTAGAAAGATTCCTCTTTGGACTTTGGCATCAAATTTCTTTTGGTAGACCTTATTATTTAGAATGTAACATGTACATCCAAATTGATGAAAGTAAGAGATATTAGGTCTTCTTCCTTTAAAGAGTTCATATGTTGTTTTGTTCAATATAGGTCTAATATAGATTCTATTTTGAACATAACATGTTGTGTTTACTGCTTCTGCCCAGAAATGTTTAGCCAAATTGTTTTCATGAATCATGGTTCTTTCCATTTCTTGTTAAGATCTATTCTTTCTCTTTACAACCCAATTTTACTATGGAGTTCTAGGAGAAGAGAATTCATGGACAATTCCATGTTTTATACAAAAAGTTTGAAATGACTCATTTTCAAATTCTCCACCATGATCACTTCTGACCTTTAAGATTTTCATTTTTTTCTATGACTGTATTTGAGTGCAGAAGTTACTAAACACATCATATGCATCACCTTTAGTTCTAAGAAATTTCACCCAAGTTCATCTACTATAATCATCAACAATGACTAATCCATATCTACTTCCATAAATAGATGTAGTGCTTATTGGTCCAAATAAAAATATGGAGTAGTTCTAAGGGTCTGGAGGTTGAAACAATGTCTTTTGTTTTAAAAGATGACTTAACAATTTTCCCTTTCTGGAATGCATCATAAAGTGCATCTGAATGATAATCAATGTCTAGTAAGCCTCTAACCAGTTGTAACTTACTAAGCTTAGAGGTTAACCTCCAGTTAGCATTTTCCAACCTTCTGTGCCACAACCATTTCTTATCATCCACTAATATAAGGCAAACTACCTTCTGATTAACCAGTTCAGAGAAATTAATTTTATACACATTATTCTTCCTCTTTCCCTTAAATAATATGGACTTATCATTCTTGTTGATTATTGTGCAGTCGGTCTTATCAAACATCACATCATAACCACTATCACAAAACTGACTAACGTTAAGTAGGTTATGTCTAAGACCATGTACCAACCACACATTATTAATAGAGATAGAAGAGTTACCAATAGTTCCTGTACCAATAATCTTGACATTCTGGTTGCCTTTAAATCCCACAGTTCCTCCCTCTTTCATTGTTAGGGTTAGGAACATAGACTTTTCTCCTGTCATGTGTCATGAGCAACCACTGCCTAGGTACCATTACTTGTGATCCTCTTTTACTCTTAGGCATATATGTAGCATTAACAATTTCAGACTTAGGTACCCATATTTTTATGGGTCCTTTGGGGTTAGTACTAGAAGTTTTACTATTATTCTTTTGTGCCTTGTGATTTAAGTTTGGTAGCTTCTGTTCATTCACCACTTTGGGTTTAACACCTTTTGGTTTTGAATCCCAAGAAGCAACAATTGTTTTCCTTCTTTGAATCTTAGGCTTTAAGACTACATACTCTAAGTTCTTCAGAACCTGTGATTAGGTTCTGGTCTCTTCAGAATCTGAAACTTTGGAGTCTTAGATTCAGAGTTGGTCATTACCTTAGCCTTAAAGTTCTTTGACTTTGAAACATTCACAGTCTTAGAGCTAGAAGCTTGAGGTTCTGAATGGACAACAACATCAGACTCAACACCTTCAGGCACAAAGTTTTCAGTCATTCCTTAATGCAATCACAACATGATTTGAGACTTATTCCATTACGTTTCCCTTCTGAGAATCCAATCCCTTTACCATTGTTCTTGTAAATGCTATAAATCATAGAAGCTACCTTGCTTCTGTCAATGCCAGATATAACGAAATCTTCAAGAGTAATTTCATGTTTACTTACACGTTTACCTTCACAATTTTCTTGAAGCTTCTAACAAAGAAACTTGAGTCTGTCTTCATAAGATTTACAAATGAAGTCAAAACAAAAGAAGAGGGGTTGAATCGTGTTAGCTTTTTCTTCTCCTAAAACTGAGTTCACTGATCAGAAGCTGATAGAGTTCAGGTTCTGATGTAATGTTCATAGTCTAAATGCAACGATTAAGTAAAGAAAGAGAGAGAAAGAAGAAAGACACAAAGCAATTATAGTGGTTCCTTCCACAATCCGGAAGTAGTTTACTCCCCCTTGCACTTTCAAGGAGAGTTCACTAAAATCAATATCTGATTACAAATGCTCAAAAACAAAAGCAAGTGACTTCAAACTACTCAAGCACAAAAGCACAAGGTTTCCTATGCTCAAGCACAACTACAAGAGACTTCCTATGCTCAAGCACAAAAGTAAGAGACTTCTATTCAAACAGAATTACAAAGAAAATGTTTGAGATTGAACACTTGATATACAATTAGTGCAGTTATCAAATACAAATCAGATAAGACTCTTAAGACTATAGAATTTCTAAGATATGAAAGTTGTTAAGAAATTCTAAGTGAACTTGATGTGAAAAAATTTCAGCAGAGTTTCAGCACTTGTAAAATTGTTGTGACTCTCTTACAGTCTTCACTCCTTTATATAGAGTTGTGAAAGAGACGTTGTTGATTGTCAGCACATCAAAAGAGTCGTTGTAGAAGCTTGATAATTACCAATGATCTGTTGCTTGATTTGGTTATTGTCCTAGGAGGGAACAATTTCAAATCCATTCCTTGTATAGAGAAATACCAGCATAGTCACAATTGTTGTCTTGTACTATTCCAGACACAAGGAGTGGAGTAGTGGAGGTAGTGGTTGTACAATTGTACTATGTCCTTTTCATGCGCACCCAATGTCTTCTAATTCCTTTGAAATAGTCGTTGCTTCAGGCTTCCATTCCTTCTGCAATGATATTCATTCAGAATAACAACCTTTAACTAACATCAGCTTCAAGTCTTCAGCTCGTGATGATCTTCCGCTTATGATGATCTTCATCTTCTGATGACGTCAGCTTCTGGTAGACAGCTTCTGAGAATCTTCAGAAGCTCTTTTCTTCAGACGCTCTCTTGCAACACAAGCTTCCTTTTTGTAATTTTCATTGCTCGCATTTGTTCTTCCAGAACATATGCTTGAGTTAAAGACACTTAAAAAAAAATTCTAAGGTTCGACATACTTGAACAAATAATAGCATATCCAATTGACACTTTTAATGCCTTGTTATTATCAAAACTCAAAGTGGTATTGTCAAACACATTTTGTTCCAACATAATTTTCAAGCCTACTCTCACAAAAACTCTCTATTTTTCACAAAAACTCTTAGAACCCTAAATTATTCAGAAGTTATGTCATCTTCATCTCAATAGGTAGCTTTGGCAATAGATTATGAAGCTTCAACATACATCAAACCAAAGACCATGCCTGTGGATAAAGATGATTTGAACCTGTTGATTGAACCTATGGTGGATTTTGGTTCTCTAGAGAGAAATGGATGCGACATTCGACCATTTACTGATTATTAGAAGTAGGGTAACTACTTTGAGATGTTGAATGGTCCGTCTTACGCTGAGTTGGTGAAGGATTTTTTGGTAAAGGCAAAAGTTCATGATCAGGAAGCTACACACCGAGAGGAAGTTCAGAAGATTCTACATGATAGGTCTTTGAGACGGAAAACAAGAAAACAAATGGCATTGCCTGATTTTTAAAGAGATTGAGATTAGTTCTGTAGTAATGGGTGTTAAGGTCACCATTAAAGAGTCAATGATTGCAAGTATCACAGGTTGTAGGGATAATGGATTGCATTTCACAGATACTGAGAAAACAATTGAGACTAGTGAATGGGGTTCCAGAATCCACAAGGCTCTATTTGGAGGAAGGATTAATGAAAAATGTGTTAATTTGTTGAAAGAACTTAGAGTCCTTCAGAAGTTGATGATATTATGCTTCATGCCAAGGGAAGGTTGTACAACCTACATGTCTTGGGATCACAAGCACTTCATGTGCTTCTTGGTGAAGAATTTTCCAATCAACCTTTCAACTTACATCTTTGAACACATGTGCAACTTAATCAAGGAAGGAATCATTAAAGTGAAGAAGACAATGCCTTATACAAGACTTATTTATGAAATTATTCATCAAGGAGGACTCCTTTAGAAACTGCAAGAGCTAGGAGTGGCTTCTGATGATGACTTAAGTACTTGTACAGGAAGAGTAATTGATGGAACTATGTTGGGGGAGCATGAAGATCATTGGCAAGAAGAATGTAATAGTGCATGAGGATGACCAAAAACTGTCAGTCAAGACTATAATGCTTCTGGATGACTTCCCACCAATCTCAATAGAAGACCATCATGTAATAATTGCAGAGTATATTGTTGCATACTACAAAGAGATTAGAGTTTTGATTAGTTGGGATAGGATCCCTGACAAGATAGGTGAACCTCTGAAGCCAAAAAGGATGAGGAAAGCTGGTTCCGAGGATGTAAAGGAAGAACCCCAGAAGCCAACTAAGAAGGCCAAGGTTGTCAGAACTGCTACTTTTGAGATTCTACCCACTAGAACTAGAGGTGGTGCTTCAACAAGAGCTTCTCCGGCTTAACCTCCAAAGAAGACTCAGAAGCAACCTAAGAAGACAACCAGTAACTTAGTTTTGTCCAAGTATACTAAGGAAGAGGACATTGAAGAAGATTCTTCAAGTCTGATCACAAGAACAAAGAAAGCAAAAGATGCAAAGAAGGTCCTGAAGCTGTCTTTAAGATTACAAGAAGAAATTATATCTGAAGCTGCTGAAGGTATAAAGGACACGGTTGTTGAAGAGCCTAAGGAAGTTGTTGCAAGAAAACAGGCAGAGGACATGGAGCATATCAAGGAGTTGTCTCAAAACCTGCAGGGTATGGATGATGCGGAAAGCTCAAATTTGGTGACTTCTCAGATGAAGGTCAAGAAGGAATCAGATGCTTCTGATGCAAAGCAAAAAGCTGGTAAGAAAGGTAACAATTAGCCAGAGATTCCCTGACTTACAAAAAGCTAAGACCCCCACACCATCAACCAAACCCTCACCCAAACTGAGACGAATTCCTGATCGAGGAGAGGCTCCTAAGAAAACTATTTTCTTTGAGCCTCCTTCTAGCATACCATTGCATACTCTACAACCTGGAGAAGATTATGATGGTGATACCTTGATCCCCCAAGAATACCGTGATGAGCAAGCTAGACTAGATAGGCTAGATGATCAAAAAGTGAAGTGTGACTACCAGAATCACATTAGGGAAAGAAAACTTAGGGCTAGATGAACTGCAGAGGCAACTTCTAGTGACTCTAGTACTTCATTCAACCAATCATCCTCAACCTACCCAAATTTCATCATCTGTTTTAGTAAGTTTATCATAAGATTTTCATGGTGAACTCCCCTCATATCAACCTCAACCAAACCAATAAATAGCCTCTGAAACAGTCCCTGACCTAACTGTTTTAGAAAATCAACAACAACATATACCCTCACTACAAAGAGCCCATGAACTATGTATTGTTCTCATAGTTTCAAATCATCAATAACGACCAAGCTCTCCATCACAAACAACCTCTGATACACAAACAGCTTATCTAGAAAACCAAACAACAACGACATCTGACCTTCCATTAGTTTCAAATACTTCATTAGTCTCTGAACCATTAGTTGTTGAACCCCTTCGTTTTGCCAAACCAGAAAATAATCTCACAGATTATAATGTTCTCATGACTGAAGCATCTGAAGATGTAAACCTAACTTCATCTTACCAAACCTTTGTGAATTTCATTAATCCTGAAATCACAATTACTTATGAGTATCCTAACCATCAACCTTCAACCTCTGTTGATGACACTGAAGCAATGGAAAGTCAAGATACCGTCATCACATAAACCCTAACCCAAACCCAAACTTTCATTAACCCACCTCCTACCATAGATACTAACATCTTTCATTAACCCAAAACCTAATCCGAGGTATGTAATTTATCAATAGTACTCCTTTGATTGCAATTGTTGATACTGGTGTTACGCATTCTTTCATCTCGCTTAGTTGTGATGAATGTTTGAATTTGGTTTTAAATCCGTTGTTGAGAGGGGTGGTCATCAATACCCCGTCCAATGGCTCGGTAACTACTTCCTTAGTTTGTGCTAAGTGTCCTGTTAATTTTGGTAACGTTGATTTTGAGTTGGATCTTGTTTGCTTAACTTTAGTACATATGGACATGATTTTTGATATAGACTGGATGCTATCTTTTGGTGTTAACATTAACTGTTTAACCAAGAGTATAACATTCTCTAAGAAGGTAAATGAGGTAGGTGGGAAGTTCTTGATCGCAAAGCAAGTGAAGAAGTCTTTGGATGGTGAAGCTGGTGTGTTTATGATGTTTTCGTCATTGAAGGAATGTGGTGAGAAAGGAGTTGGAGATTTGCCGGTAGTGCGAGAGTTTCCAGATGTTTTCCCGAATGACATTACGGACTTATCGTCGGAGAGGGAAGTGGAATTTGCAACTGATTTGGTGCCAGGAACAAGTCCTATTTCGATTGAGCCGTATCGGATGTCCACGTTGGAATTGCGTGAGTTGAAGAAGCAATTGGAGGAGTTGCTAGAGAACCAATTTATCAGGCCAAGTGTTTCGCCGTGGGGTGCTCCAGAGTTGTTGGTTAAGAAGAAGGATGACAATATGAGGTTGTGTGTGGATTATCGGCAGTTAAATAAAGTGATGATTAAGAATCGGTATCCTCTCCCGAGGATTGATGATCTAATGTATCTGTTGGTTGGTGCCGAAGTGTTCAGTAAGATTGATTTGAGATCAGGATATCACCAGATACAAGTGAAAGCAGAGGATATAACCAAGACTGCGTTCCAAATTAGATATGGACACTATGAATATTTTTGTGATGCCATTTGGTGTTACTAATGCGCCATGTGTCTTCATGGAATATATGAATAGGATCTTCCATCCTTTTTTGGAACAGTGTTTGGTGGTGATTATAGACGATATCTTGGTGTATTCGAAGTCAGTGGAGGAGCATGTTAAGCATCTGAGGGTTGTGTTGCACACTTTGAAGGATAAGAAGTTGGTTGCTAAGTTGTCGAAGTGTGAGTTTTGGCTATGGGAAGTGAGTTTTATCGAAGGTTGATGCAGTGTTACATTGGGAGACTCCGAAGTCTAATTTTGTGATCAGAAGTTTTCTTGGTTTGGCGGGTTATTACCGGAGGTTTATGGAAGGATCTCTAAGTTGGCTTTACCGTTGACGCAGTTGATTAGGAAAGGACAAGCATATGTTTGAGATTCTAAGTGTGAGAAGAGTTTCCAAGAGTTGAAGAAGAGGTTAACTTCAGCGCCATTGGTCATTTTTCAAAATCCTAAGGAATCGTTTGTAGTTTTTTTTGATGTGTCTAATATTTGTTTGGGAGGTGTGTTGAGGCAGAATCGTCAGATTGTGGCTTATGCATCGAGCCAGATGAAAGTGCATGAAAAGAATTATCTGACTCATGATTTGGAATTGGCGGCAGTAGTGTTTGTGTTGAAGATTTGGAGGCATTACTTGTATGGTTCTAAGTTTGAAGTGTTAAGCGACCACAAGAATTTGAAGTATTTGTTCGATCAGAAGGAGTTGAATATTAGGCAGAGGAGATGGTTGGAATTTCTTAAGGACTATGATTTTCAGTTAAGTTATCATCTAGGAAAGGCGAATGTGGTGGTGGATGCTTTGAGTAGGAAGTTGTTACATATGTCTGCTTTGATGGTTAAAGAACTAGAGTTGATTGAGCAGTTTCGGGATTAAAGTCTGGTTAGTGAGTTGACGCCGAGTGGTTGATGACATGTCATCTTATGTTATTCTTAGCATGTTTTTCAGCTTATTTTAGTAGGAAATAGCAGCAAAATGGAGGACTATTAAAACGATTTCCTATGATTTCGGGACTTTTGTAATGTTTTCTATATTTGATTTTCCCAAAACATGTCAATTGGAGGGGGTTTTTGAGGTAATTCCCAAAGAAATCATGCAAATCGGCAAATCAAGAACATTCGAAGAATTACAAACAATTAAGGAAACGAAGAATGAAGATTCAAGAGGCCTCAGAAAACTTACAAATGGAGGGAATTTTGTTCCCAAGTTCTGAGGCAATTTATTTGAAGACGAAGACATAAAACGACAGAAAATCGGAGAATTTGGGTCCAGAAAAGAGATGTCATGCGCCTAGCACATTTGCAATGTGCCTACCACATGACAAATGTGCCTAGCACATGGAGTAGGCATCCATGCGCCTAGTGCACTGTTCATGCACCTAGGGCATGGCTTTTTCCATACTCTCATGCGCTAGGCACACTGACAATGTGCCTCGAGCGCCTGAAAACTTAGGGCACAATTGTCTTTTCTTGTTATTATTTTGGGTAAAGCCCGCACTTTTAGCTCAAACCCACGTAGAAACTCTCACTATAAATATCAGCCGTCCTCATTCAGAATTTCTCGTTCAGAATTGGAGCAGTTCAAGAGGAAGGCGACTTTGGCGCTTTGGGAGAGTTTATATCTTCTTCTTGATTTTCTAGAGTATGTTTCTATCTTTAGTAATTTGTTTTTAATTACTATGTGTAACTAAATCTTTTTAGGTTAGAGTTCTAAGATGAACCTTTGTATACTTTTGTTGGATATTTATTTAATTTAATTTGTCGTTATTTATTTTATTTATGCTTTTGTCCACTATAGAGTTTTATTAGATTATAGTCTTTGTTTCTGTGAGAGATGCAACCTTAGATTAGGTACTTAGGTTGTGGCAGGACCTAATTTGCTCTCACTAACCGGATGCTTATATTTTGATATTTATATCCCTTTACTGATAACTATTTGTCTAGGAAGTAAGTGATTATTAATTAGCCAAAGATACCATAGGAATTGTTGACCCTAGACGTAGGTACCCAGTGGATGATACCCATTGGTCGTGTGGTGCATTACCGAAGCTAGAAATTAATTGGTTAGTAATTAGGGAAACAAGCACCTAGCTGTCCGACTTAGAGCTATAATCTAGTAAAACCATTCTCTTGAAACCCTTAGTAAGGTAGACGTAGATTAGGGCAGCCCATTTGTAGAACTACTAATTAAGCTTAGAGAGAGTGTTCTACGAGTGTCCTAAGATTCATAGATAGGCAGACCTGAGGGAACCTTGGCCTTCATTGCCTTGGGAAACACTAGAAAGCCAATTTAAGTTTTTATTTCCATTACCTTTAAATTACCAAGACCCAGCACGTAAGGATCACTGTGTGATCAGCAAGTGCAGTTACTCATCAGAGGGAAAGGCAAGATGTTTGTTAAGAAGAATAAACTTACCTCGACAAGAGTAATAACTTAATTCTTTGTCCTAGTTAGTATAAGAAAAGGAGGACAAGGAGATGCTCATTGGCCTAAAACTCCCACCTTTAGAGGTTTCTTTTACAAGTAATAGATTTTGAAAGAGGTTAGAGGAGCTAAAAAGCTTGTTTGATCAAGGGAATATGAGTCGAGTACGATGAAAAGGTTTTGATGAGCTTTTATAGGAGATGAAGTGCAGGAGATGAAAGTATCATCTTATGAGGAAAGTAAAGTTGGATATTGGAAAGAGTGATCATCATAAATAGAGGAGAATATATTGTTCACACACATCTCCTTAGTCACGTCTAAGCTCTTCCTTTACGCTGCATTGATGACATTGTTCACACTTAAGTGCAACTAATTGTGTCACCTTGTATAATTTATCAAGGCTCGAACAATGATATAACATAGGTGGGCATTTTTTATATCTAAGAATAAATTTCCTGGTAGCCAAACTCATAAAATAGGCAATTAAACCATTAGGGGAGGAGACCCCTAAGCCGAGTGATGTATATACGATGCTAGAGAAGTAAAGAGAGTGGGATGATTTTTTCTCAAAAATTAAAATTAAAATATTAACAATTGTAAGTCTATTTTCCGAGATTTTAAACAATTTTGTTGCGGTTTTAGTGTTCGACAGATCTAAATCCCCATTAATTGGTGTAATGGCCCACCTAAAAAATTAAAAAATTAAAAATCATAGGTCTATTTTACAATTTTTTAAACAATTTTTCAATGGTTTGGATTTTCGGTGGTTTTAAAAGTGACATATGTAATTTTTGTCATGCTTATACCAAGTTGGGTCACGGAGTTTTACCGACCTTCTAATTTTTTGGGGTTTTAAATCTTCTTTATATTGTCTTGTCAACTGAAAATTCCTCCAATTAACAGTTGTATTATAAAAAAAAGATTTGTAATTTATAGCAGTAATAAACTATGTAATTTATTTTGTTAAAGTATCCGAGCTCTTAGTCCACCTTTTTATGACTCAACCAAACTATTTTTTCTGATTTCGCCGCCGCTTGTAAGATCAAAGGTGTTATTTTTTCATTCATTTGTTCCCATCTCTTTCATATTTTAAATCTCGTTATCTTTTCTCCTCGGTCCTTGGAGTCTAAAGGTCTTTCTTCCCGTACATTCATGCTGGACTTAGGGTCTAATTTATGGAATGATAATGGAATGATTTAACCACTAAAAAAACAACTTTTATCAATTTAAAAATGATTTTTCTAACTTATTACCCTATTTTAAGAAGTTTTATAATTTACATGTGTGGCTAGTTGTGGATTTAGATATTGTGTTAGTTTTCATTAAAATTATTGTTTACGTATTTTAATTTACTTTTGGATAAATCTTTTTGTGATTTATCATAATAATAATGCATTAATTTTCGAAAAAAAAAAACTTTGAATAGCATTATTGGTTGATTTAAATCCAAAAGGTTGTTGATCACATTTTTGAGACATGCATCATGATGGTAGCGCTTCATGGATGGGTCTTAGTTGCAGCTTTAACCTTTATTGAAGGTTTTTTTTTCCTATTGTAGCTGGATTTATTCGGATCAAATAGAATCTTGAATATTCATGCAAATATTTTATTTTATTAAAAAGAGTTTCTTGCATCGATTATATTTTAATTTTTTTCTATGGTCCATTATTTTTGTTATTTATTCATAATATCTACCTTCAGTTTGGCATGATTCGATTTCGAAAAGGAAATTAACCTGTACATTATTGTTGTTGTAGGTACCAAAGATGAAATATAAATTTGATATCTCTTGAAAGTATACACGGGGACAAAAATAAGTTTTTGATAATACCTAGAAGATTTTATTAAATAAGTTCCCTTAAATAATTTCATGATTTTACATTTTTGTAATTTCGAATGGCGTACAAGTGCTGAGTTTTCCTATGTTAGGGAACTCAAGTTTCATTGTGTATATTAAATAAGTTTTTATTCTTAGAAGAATATGCGTGAAAGAAAAATAATTTTAATTGAATTAGCAATTAGGTAACTTTTATTATAACTGAGTACCAACTTAAGTAGATCATTTTTTAGAAGAATCAATTACCGTTAAGTAAACAAAGAAAAATATATTAAAAGATATAGTCACACTTTTTAAAGAAATAAAATGTTTTCAAGAAATGCCTTAAATTAAAATCATGATTGTTACAACTAGCTCAAGAATAAATGAGAGCAATGGAATCAACAAGTAGGAAGTTTGAAGCATATGAAGAAAAGAGGTTCTGAAGACAAAGTGCTCCTGAAGTGCTGACGTCATCAAAAGCACCTCATCAGAAGTAAGATCACCAGAAGCAGTTTTCATCAGAAGATCATCAGAAGTTGAGAGAATTGAAACTTCAAAGGCTGTTCAAATGATTTAATCACTCCTAACATTGCAGAAGACTGGAAGAATGAAGCAACGACTAATTAAAATGGATTTGAAGGCATTGGATGCTTTTTCGTTGGAGAGAGTTGAAAAGGGACAGTTGTACGAAGTGTACAACCACTATCACCACTACTCTGATTTGTGTCTGCAATAGGTCAAGAACAACAGCTATGCCTGCACTAGTGTTCCTCCAGACTTAGAATGGATTTGAAATTGGCCCTTCTTAGGACAATAACCAAATCAGGCAAAAGATCATTGGTGATTTGATCAAGCTTCAAACGACTCTTTTTGATGTGCTGACAATTCACAACGTCTCTTTTAAACCTCTATATAAAGGAGTGAAGACTTAGAGAATAAAAAGACTTAACAACAACAATTTACATGCGCCAAAACTCTACTGAAGTTGTTCTACATCAAAAGTTCACTTAGAATTTCTTATCAAAGTTCATATCTTAGAAATTCTAGAGTCTTAAGAGTCTGTATCTGATTTGCATTGTGAACACCACTGATTGTATATCAAGTGTTCAACCTCAAACAAATTTCTTTGTAATTCTGTTTGAATAGAAGTCTCTTGCTTATGTGCTTGAGCATAGGAAGTCTCTTGATTTAGTTCAGGAGCATAGAAAATCTCTTGCAGTTGTGCTTGAGTAATTTAAAGTCTCTTGTTAGTTGTAGCATTGAGCAGTTGTAATCAGATATTACATTTTTAGTGAACTCTCCTTGGAAGTGAAAGGGGAACAGGACTACTTCCAGTTTGTGGAAGAAACCTGTATAATTGCTTTGTGTCTCTCTTCTCTCTCTCTCTCTCTCTCTCTCTCTCTCTCTCTCTCTCTCTCTCTCTCTCTCTCTCTCTCTCTCTCTATTTTTTATCCGCTGCATTTAGATTTTGATTATTACTTCAAAAGCTGAACTCTATCTGTTTCTGATCAGTGACTTCAGTAGGAGAAAACGAAGAAAAAGCTAACACAATTCAACACCCTCCCTTGTGTTTTTCTCACCTTCAATCTTCACAAAAACACAATGTCACAATTCAATTCCAAAATATCACAACACATATAGTCACAAATAACCATCTTCGTAAGAACATCAACATATAATCATCTTCATCGTCTCACACGGTTACACTTATTCACCAAATACAAATCATCATCAATTTTTTTTATGCATATGGACTCGGTCCTAAGACCTATATGAATGTGGTACTACACTTATCATCACCAAGTTGCTAGAGATATGTTACTGTACTTTTCATCACCAAATTGCCAGAGATATGTTACTGGACTTTTTGGTCACCAATTCATCACCATATTTCCTAGACACAATTCTAGCATGCATGCATGGGACCGACTCATCAAGTAACTACACATCATCACATCATCAATACATTACCTATTAAGGCAAGACTCTCCCTAATTATGCACAACATCATGACAGAAACAAGAACATCACCATTGTTAAATGTCACCATTTTTATCACCAAATATAAATATACATCACCATTATCATCACCATAATTTAAATAAATATCACCTTTATCATCCAAAATTAAACGTCACCATTTTAATCACCAATATAAATAAACATCACCGGTATCATCATCATTATATTATAAACATCTTCATTCTCATCATCCTTATAAAATAGACATCGTCATTTCTCATCGTATTTATTTATATACATTTATATAATATCAATCGTCATCGCTCTTCGTCACAGTCATAGGGTTCCTCATCACTACTCTCTATCAAGCTTGTTATATCACCACATTATCTCCTCATTAACCCAACCTGTAAGCACGACTCGTTTCTACGTCAACATCCCTCTATTTTAGTTTATTATACATTTTACGAACATGCTCTATTCTCTCGTTTATTATAGGCTCTCTAGATACTTTATTCTGACAACATACCATATTCCTCATTCTTAGTTTTTTTTTTTAAGATGTTTACTTCCCCATCAACATTCCTTATAACGTTTCCCCTCAATACAACTAGGTTTTACCCCACCCTCGTCATTAACTCTTCCATACTTATTATCCTCATTAAAACGACTTTATCTCTTATTACTTCATCTCACATTCGTCGTCATCTATAACATCGATCATTTCCCTAATCTTAAGGTCACTCTTATTAACAGTTATTACCTCACTTGATCATTACTTTCGACGTCAGAAACTTTCCCCACTAAAACTTCATTATAATTTAGGGATTTATTATCTCAATACATGTCGTTATTATTATCGCCAAACATTATAACTATTACCTCTTATCTTCTTTCATATTCATCTTGCTCTCTTCTAATCGATTCTTGTCTTATTCACCGCTATTATCATTCCAATTATCTTTTATTTATTAATACACAACTCCGCATCTCTCTTTCCACTTCGTCTTAACGACCTTTTCAACGTCTACAATCATCCAATTCGGTTACACTCTATTCTTTATTCATTTTTTTCATCTTATATGTTCCCATCTAACCTTCATCTTAAGAATTAAACACCCCTCTTCATATATTAAGAGACCCTAAAGTGCAAAGATTCACCCCCTTACATCTAATCTCTCCCCTCGTTGGCCTAAGAGCGTCAATTACAACACAAGCTGAAACCATCACTACTTTGTCATCTAAAGAATAACATCAATGCTTATTCATCTCAATCATTAACACTTATCATATTTTCTGTCACACATAATCCTATTCTAACCAACATTCCAATATCAATAGTCATCATACATGCATATCAAAAATTCAATTCAACAACTTTCAAGTATACATTGCATAATATCACATTTATGTCAATCATTGAATAAAATCAATCCAAATAATTGCGGCAAATCAAGCAGGAGCAAACACAAAATTTATGAATGACATCAAATATCACATATTGACATAATTTAAATCAAGCAACAACTTAATAAATAATGTTTCTAAATCCTCTTTTAACCTCACATTTCTAAATTTGCACATTAATTAATTATTCTCTCAAATGGCTACGACCATCGCAGTGAGCCCCGAATGAACTTTGGGAAATACGACTTTCCCGTTGATCTCAATTAATTTACACTCATGATCTCGAACTCTTCTCTCTCACCCCATAACTGGATTGAAGCTTTCACATACGAAGATGCATAGAGAACACAAAGCGACAATGACTCAATTAGCTGATGGAATACATGTCTCATCTTCATCAATTATCGTGTCCGTAAAAATAACAGTTCTTGTAAAAGAGATATCATTCTGAATATAAAGAATATAGAGGCTATCAAAGTCATGCCTAAACGACGACATCGGAGGTAGATTCATAAGGCAGACTGGTCTCATAACTCTAATTCTACTCGCTGCCTGCGGCGTTAAAAGGGAGAAAGACAACAATAAGTTTTCATATAGGCAAGCTTTATTATGTTAGAGAGTTTTGGATTTCTTTCTCTCTGTGGGCGGCGGTACCGATTCTAATTGACGATATATACTTCCTCCATCCATATATATAAGCACATTTGCCTCTAATAAAATGGTGTTTATATATATGGATGGAGGGAGTAGCATAATAAGGGTACTAGGTTAGGTTAGATTCATAGAATAGATTGGTATATATACATATACACATTTACCTTAGGCTATTGGGTAGATCATGCGTATGACTAGCGGCACCGTAACAATCATTATCATTCTATCTTTTTATTTTATTTTATTTTAAATAGTAATCACGTAACAAAAATAGTTACCTCTACAAATATATTATTAATAATCATTCATTCAAAAACTTATAATATAAAACTAGTATAATTTTATAAATTGAATAACAAGAGTTAGCACTAAAATTTAAATCAACCATTAAGATACACACGTAGAAAAGTATCACACAATATTAAACACTCATAGAAGAAAAACTAGTCACACATACTAATTTATATTTATATATACACATAAATATTAGTTAGAAATTTTGGGGTGTTACAACTAACACCAACAGTTTTTTGGAAAGACAGGAGAACGTCTATAGAAACAATGAGCCAATGCTTCAAAATCACACATAGTCCACAACTCACTCTTGAACACGAAAAGTGATAAAATTATAGGGTCAATACATGCATACAATATACGGAGAAATATTTGTGTTCTTAGACTTCATATTAATACCACGGCCCATTCATCAGGCCCATGAACAGTCACGCCGCCTTAAGGGCACTTAATTAAGGAATGTCACATGTGCGTTTTACCGCATAGGAGCACCGCCCTCAGACGATCATGATCGTTCAACTCATCTCTAGCCGTCTTATGTGCTTTACGCCACATTTCTCGACATAAGCATGGCTTCACTGCCACGCCCATGTACACTCACATTTACACATTTTTTCACACTTTATCCTCCTCATTTTGACATTGACTTGAGCGTCGGACCAGAGCTTTTGCATTGCAAAAATGATCGTCACCAGCACGAACGTCAAGATCAGGTCATCCTAAACTCTGTTCCTAGACGGATCATTTTGTTTGATAGAAATGTGGACATACACCATTTCTCTCTTTCTCACACACATTTGATTTGCTTGTTCTCTCTCTTCCACACCAATGTCCACACTCAATGGTATATATGGTGTTGATATATGAATTCGGAAAACGTGTGTCTAAATAACATAACTGTAATATAAGGTAAGAGAAGCAAAATACCCAAAATCTATGAAGAAAAAAAAATACGGATTACATGTTAAGAAACAAAACAAACTTTTACATTTCTCATGCATTGGTTGCGCTCTCCCTATTACCCAAAACCAGAACAAACAATTCCTTTTGTACCTCGATTTGTACACAAAAACTTCCTATCTTTATTTGCAAACGTGTGTGAAGAAACCCAACATAGTACTAACAGGTTGTGTTTAGAATCAATGGGATGGTACGAATCACGGTGTCACTGTGATTTGTACAAACTCACCGCTCATTCAAACATACACAAATTTTGCCTCTCTCACAATATCTCAGCGATACATGATTCAAATAACAACAGAAAGATAATACGAGGATTACAACATGACGCGAGGAATCTGTGTGTAACCCCTAATTTCTTCTCTATGTCTAGCTTTGATTTCTTCTGCACACCTAAGTGTCTTCTCAATGTGATACCCTCCTCCAATTCCAACTTCCCTCTCTAAATGGGAACAATAACTCTCAAAAACACTCACATTTACATGTAATTTGAATCCCATCATGAAAAGGAATTCAAGCTCCAACTTGTTTATCTCACTAGTTGTTAATCCACCAACTCTTCCAAAGTATGAATTTCTGTAGTTCCTATTATCAAATCAAAGAAATGGTCTCTATTAGCACATCATCCCCTGTAGTTCCACTTTTCAATTTTAATAGCAAAACTATGCAGTATATTCACTCTGTTTTGCAATTTATTTATTTATTTATACCATAACAAATATATTTTTTTATTCAACACTTTTTATACATTGTGTTTTCGGGCTCTGGCCCGCTTTACGATTAAAAAAAAATGGAAAATGCTAATAAACTTATTATAGAAAAATACTCATTAAAAGTTGTGCAGTAAATTTCTTAAAAGTCAAATTATCATGTTTTCAATGCAAAGTTGTTCATTTTAGGTTCCTTAACATGTCCCTTTAGGGCACAAGATAACATGACCCATATCCTTAAAGCATTGTTTAAGTATCCAAAAATAGTAACATTTTACATTGAGAATCGTGTACTTATGTCTTTTATATATGTTTGACTTGTATTTTCAAGACAAAATTTCTTTTTATAAATTACTTAAATAATGTCATTAAGACAATTGTTAGCGAGATCTAAAAAAAAAAATATACATTATGTTTTCCACCAAATCCTAAGTAAAGCAATTTTGCAATTTGCTTTAAATCCAAAAAATGTGCTTTGTGAAATTTCATGAATAAATTTTTTATGATATATGAACAAAAATATATAATAAATTGAGCCATAATCTTGTAAACAAAGGTAAATTCAGAACATAAAAATAAAAAAGTTATTTTTCTCAAATGAAACATATGTTCTAAGTCTTGATTTACTTAATAAAATGTATGTCCCTTTCCTATGTTGTTAGCAAATAGCAAGTTAAGTCAAAAAACATGTTACCAAGTAGCATCAACGATTGAGATTGACATAAACAAACTAACCCGATTACCAAAATACTTAAAATATGTTAAATATCAAAAATACTAAAAGGAACAAAAAAAAAAATCAATTGAATTCAGGTAATTTGATGTATCAACAATAAACAAAGGAGAAGAAAACTCACAAGTCTTCAACATATTTGGAAGCCACCATGATAGTTGTAATAAGAAGCCTATGAACATTCCTAGCATTGATTCTAAATCCAGGATTAATCTGACAAAACCTATCAATATAAACATAAGCCACAACATAAACTGAAGGTCCTGCTTTAGTGTACCTAAAAATTCTCTCAAGATAGGATTGAATTGTCAAATCTGGGATCTCTCTACAATCAAAGATATTTGTGCTAATGGCTTTGGACAAAGATCTTGAACAATTTTTTACTATTCTCTTTGTTCTTGCCATGTTTCTCTCAATTAGTGAAGCAAGAACATTTATAACTAATGGTGTGCTAGAATCTTGTTGGTATGAAAATGAATATACATCTGAACGAAGCTTTCTTGGTGAAATTGTTAGAGATGAAGAAGCCATCTTGAAATGGGAAAGTTGTTAGTGAGTGTGGGGTTTTATTGGTGTAGAATGGTTTGGTCAATAGCCTATATATACACACACAAAAGGAAATGGTAGAGTTGGAAATGGAATGAGTGAGGAAGTGAGGTTTTGAAGAGTTGAATTAAGAAAGAGTGAAGTGACATGTATTTTTTTGCCATATGGAAGGTGAGTGGAAGGTTGAATGGTTATAAAATCGAACACAAGATTTTGTCAAGGCAAAGTACAAACATCAACAGCTAAGCTAGTTGCATGTAAAAAATTAGGTGAAGGGAGGAAAAAAATGTACTTGTCTTTATGTGATTAACAAATTATTTTACTAGGTTTCAGTGAAAGTTGACACGGTTGCTAACATTTTTTATATTGATATTTGATGAATCTGAGCTGTCATTTTAGATTTCATATATTTTATGTAGATATGCTGGATTATTGAGAAATGATATTTGAACAATTATTTTTTATAACTTTTATGACAACTTTATCTTTTATACTCATATTATGTTTTTACTTTCTCTCTCCATTATTTGATTTTTGTGTCAATACCTCATTTTCTTTGTAAAATTTTGGTTGTTTAAAGAGTTATCATATAAATAGATGTTCAAATAACACAACTCTCTTAAATAAAGAACCATAATCTTAAAAAATACTAATTGTTTTTCTTATGACATCTCTTTTATCACGTGATTTTGTTAAACCCGTAGCTAACCAACTTTCAATATTAGTAAAATATTATTGAAGTGTTGGTTCTTTTTTTAATAATTTAAAATTAAAGTAAATTGTGTTTTGATTATGTATAGCATATTTTAGGTGGATTCTAGGGTGAGGAATCAATTAAGTCCCTCACCGGTGGACCACGAAGAAATTACAGTTGGATTTAATCAATGGATCATATTTATTAGAAACAAAATTAAGAACATCTACATCTCTCCACAAACAATTTTATCTCATTTCTTCTCTTATCCCTTTTGTCAGTTTCATCACCGATCTTTCCTTTCTCTTGTATCAACGGTCTTCTCCTCTAAGTCCAACTTGTTCTTCTCTCTCACCATTTATCCTCCATTATATTTCTTATAGTTCTATTGTACGACAATTCTTCCTATAATTTTCATCTTTTTGAAAATCACAAATTA
>Ga0315914_1004359_pt1 | contig 21189 bp, 4 predicted proteins | sample MpolenodulesMG_FD_203920 | JGI IMG/M metagenome (GOLD analysis project Ga0315914, IMG submission 203920) | Medicago polymorpha root nodule microbial communities from Los Angeles, California, United States - elongated nodules | ecosystem: Host-associated > Plants > Roots > Nodule | place: USA...
ATCGTTTTTCCCTTAGGAGTTATCTCCTAAACGATTCCATTATATGACGGAATATTGAGCCAATCTGCCAATTACATTATTTAGAGGGTTGAAAGTTGGAAAACATTCTTTTGGTATCCAAACTTACTTTTTTTTGTTGCCACATTTCCTCTTCAACACAGCAAGTAAGTTCTAACATCTCTCTATTTTTTATTTATTAATTTTTATAAATTTTGGTGTTATTTTTGTTGTTGATGAAATATAATTTCTTTGGGGTTTGTTGATGCAATAGCAATGATGTTTAACTTAGGAATATGTATAAGTTCTAACATCTCATTTTGGTGTTATTTTTGTTGTTGATGAAATATAATTTGTTTTGGGTTTGTTGATGCAATATAAATGATGTTTAACTTAGGAATATGTATCTTGTTGATTGTGCTCTAAGTGTCTGATGAAATGCTTGAATGATAACAATTATTTTTTTGTAGATATGAGTGATGATGTTGGTAGGACGAGACTCAGAAAGGAGACATCGTATAGTTCCATCGAGTGGCAAATTCTCCTCCAAAGTGTGGGCATGGTCAGAGTGCACAAGAGATCTAGTAGTAGAACTATCACCCAAAGTAGACTCCACCCTCTTTTGTGCACCTTCTTTTTTTCATCTTTTGAATCGATGACACCAAGGATGTCTCTTTTGGAAATGCTATTTCTTGCATTTTATCCTTGATCTGCTACTTCATATTGTAATCCTTTTTGTCGAAGCGTTCATGCAAATTCACAAAATAAAAAAAGTTAACTTACTACAATGAACAAAACCGGAATATATCATATAAACATGGTTAGAAAATTCTAACATATCTGAATAATATTCTACTTTGTCAAAATAGAAACACGTGGATTACCTTCTTTTACAACAACATTTTCATCAAAACGTAACATGTTTCAGTGATTGTTGACCTCATCCAAATTGACCTTCCATTCTTTATTTTCTTAGTAATTACACAAGCATATGACAACCCATAATTTCTCTTAATCACACAACCACACTTTTTACTATTCATCCCACATTCCTTTGTCCGACGTGATTCTTGATAAATAAAGTTCAAACTAGCTCTAGAAATCTTATGCACCAAACTTGAGTACTATAAATTGTCTCGAAATTCATGTTCATGAACAGTGCAATTTATCCCAGCTTGTATCTCAGTGAACTTTAATTTTAACATGTTGTGTATAACTTCCCAATCCTAGATCAAATCACCCTTACTATCCCATAAATATGGTTTCAATGTACCATGAGTTGATTAACTCTGTTTGTTGTTGTGTTACCAAAATGTATAACATAGTCATTCCACGTCTTCACTATTTTTTCATTCAAAGAATCCAATATGTACTTTCAACATAATTCAAGAATTTCACATGCCTTTCTAAATTGTACAATTGCATCTACATATAGATTCTCAGCAGGAGATTGAACTACACCTTCCTAGACATCCATGATGGTGTTACATAAATCTGTCGACTTCACCTCTTTTGATTTGGGATCTTTGACTTTGCAATCTTACTAGCACCTAACTCTCACATTTTTTGGAAATATGATATTCACACACTAGAGCGGTATATGTTGAAATTGTTTTGGCAATAACATTCATCAGTATGATATCCTTGTTTGTAAGAATTACCTTTGAAATATTCTCTTTACACTTCAAAAGATCAACAAACTCCTGTAAAGTCCAAGTGAGATTATCCTCTTTTTCACAGGTTAGAAAAGCAAACTGAATAGAATATGTTTATTGAGTTGAGTTGATCCTAACTATCTAAAACAATGACATTTTGTAGTGATTGGTTTTATAAGTAGAATCCATCAGCAAACTTTTTACCGGTGTTTTCGGCAAACTAAGGGCTAGTTCTGATTATTACAAGCAAGACCGAACTAGAAATCTCAGGACATGTTGTGCAAAGGTTTTGATCGAAAACGGTTTGAAAAAGGCCACGAAATACACTCAGGTTACTTAGAGGGCAGGACAAGTTTTAGAGTAAAAAACAGGCACTGTCTCTCGACAGGTTTGAGATTGCAAGTAAAACCAAAGTAAAGGGTAAAAGCTTAAACACATAAACTTAAAGGAAATGTAAAATTACATTAAAAGTAAGGGAAATGTTAACTTGTGCCATTAAAGCACAAGTTTAGAAGCCAAATGTAGAAATAATGTATTAGAATGCGTGCATTAAATTTAATTTTTAATGTTTTAATGAATTGAATGCACAAAGTTTAAGAAAATATTTCTTTTTTTGGATTTCTTAACATGTACCCTAAGGGCACAAGTTAACACTACCCTAAAAGTAAAATAGTCAACAAATCAGTTTACATACATTTTGTATAACTCGTTTCCCTATGCGCCAGTAGTTTGAGTGTTGTAGAATTTCTATAAATGATTTGCGACCCATTTTTCGACTAGGAAACTCTTATTTATACATAAGGAAAATAAATGGAAAAAGATTAATGCCATGTCAGGACTTCCTCCATCTTGGACAACCGCTTGTCCCCACGTCTCCACTAAGGAAACCGCCTTTGAGCTTGAAATCGAATCTTTCCCTCCTTGATTGCTTGACTTTGACGCAATTATGCTTTCAGCCTTGCTCTGTCGAACTCTTGACCATGCGCGCTAGGCTTTCTATCTTGTCGAGATCCTCGAGTTAAAATGAGGAAGCCTTTGATTCCTGCAAAGTTAAAAGTCAACTAAATGTGATTACATTAAATGAGCCTGTCGAAATTACAGGCTAACACAAACCAGTAGGAAAAGTGTTGAAAAATTACATAGATTATGGATGTGCCAAAAATATGTCTTGAACAACTTTTAACTCACCGACCGTTCTATACTTGAAAACATAGCCGTCGTCTTCTAAAAACTTCAACAATTGCTCCATTTATGTTCTCAAAACTCTGATGGTCTTTTTGTATATTTGATGTGCATTGTAAACTTGATTTACAACCATTAAATTGTCTTTCTTTCTATCTTTCAAACTCAACAAATATTTCCCGGGTTCACCATATTCCTTGTCATCTCAACAACAAGTTATGCCTCTTCCGCATTTAAACATCCGACCAAAATATGACCTTCTAACTTTAACTTCATCTTATGATTATGCAACTCTGAAACAACACTAGGACTCCATAACTTTGATATGCTAAAATAACCACACAACCTAAATGGATATCCACAATTCTTTTCATTTTTTTTGTTGAAGAAAACATCCACATTATCATTTTTAAAGCCTCAAATAAATGGGTGGGAAAATATGACAGCTTTTGGTTTCTTTGTTGCAGCTAGGTACTAAGTTGTTATCACAATCTCTTTATCTTTAAAATATGTCTGATTATTATTATTTTTTTATTAGAAAAAGTAGTCATTTAGTGCAATGGCATAAGCTATATGAAGAAATCAATTCCTTATATCACATTGTGTTATAACTAATAAATAAATTGTTTAAGAGTGTACTACTTATAAACTTAATTATTAGTCCATGCTAAGTTAACTATATGCCTCAACATCTCTATATTGTGTTATTAATCATGCTATTATATTGGCCTACCTAAGGGCCAAGCAACCAAAACTAGGGTATAGGCCTCAAAATTTTGGAAAAAAAAACGCCAAAAAATAAATAAATAAAATTTATCTATAAATATATAATATGACAAAATAATTGTAGACTTTTGCATTGTCTAACTCAATTCGTCAAGAGCAGGCCTCAAATCCTCTTGGTCTTTGGTTTAAACTTTGGACTAGGAAAAATTTAATTTTTAAAGACCTCACCAAAAATTTTGTTTTAAACCTCTTAAAATGTTTGGCTGACCCTACTGCCATTACATACAATAGATTTTTTTTTTATTTTTTTGGTTTTCGCACCGGTTTCCGACCCACCAAAGGTAGACGACTAATCTGCCTCATGCGTAGAGGCATGCACACTGGCCAAACATTGTTCCCCCTGAGAATCGATCCCAGTATTCCCCAAATACGTCCTTGAAAGGAGCTCCTTACTACTGGAGCTCAAACAATTTGGTTTGCGATTGGATTATTTAGATAACTACATTACCAATGACACTTGCTTAAGTGTCATTATCTACATTAATTTGTTCACTTTTGTTCACAAAAATAGGACAAAAAAAAAGTGATTTCAGTAAATGACTCTAGCTGTTGTTTTATTTTCCTTGTTTAGAAGGCATACGTCCCGTGAGTTTCACTCAAATTGGTAATAACATTGTATTATATATACAAAGGTTAGTGTTCAAACTTATCATTTTTCATTTTGAATGTGAATTTCTAGGCATTGCACTACTTAAAAAAAAAAAAAAAAAGGCGTAGTATTAGTGTTTTTTTGAATGGAATTATTTTTTTTTTTGAATGGCCGTAGTATTAGTGTGTTTGTGCTTACATCTAATAAATCATTGACTTTCGGTAACACTTTTAATTTTTTCGTTTTATTGCTCTAGATTAATGATAGAAGGTCTGAAAGGACACACTATACAACTGTTTTGTGTGATACCATTTCTATGAAAATTATCTTCCATTAAACATTTCACGTGGGCAGAGATTTCAACCGAATTTATGGACTCCTCAAAATAGAAAATTGTTTGATGAGTAACGATGTCTTTGTTTACTGTTCGATGAAATTACAAGGACTATTTTATTTTTGAAAAAATAAATTGGAAAAGGAATATTACCTATTTCGTGAAAGAGAAATGATATTTGAATAACTTAACAATGTGACAACTTTAACTCTCATATTCATATTACGTTCTCATTTTCTCTTTATTGCTTTGTTTTTTTTGTTGAAATACCTACATTTCTTTGTATATTTTGGTTGTCTTACGAATTGTCCCATAAAATAGTTGTTCAAATAATATCTTTCTTCGTGAAATGTATACATGTACTACTCAGGTTGTCATGGATTTGGACCCATAATGACCCCATGGTCACGGACACATAAGAACTCTTCTCAATCAAATTGTTCTGTTTAAAGAAAGTAAAGTACTAATATATTTTTTAGTAGAGTAGTGGCCTTTTTTCTATTTGTAAAATAGTGATGTAATTAAGTGTTCTTGTATTTTAACACATGATCTTGTCCTTGTTTCTGTTTTTAAGTTTTATGTTTTTGTTGATGATTATCAACTTCTAAAAGAGGTATTTCTTCCTCCTTACTTGCACGTGACTTTTTTCTGTACACTTCTAAATTTTGATAGGTATTTCATTCCAATCAATATCAACACAACACAACACAAAGACACTATATTGTCCAAATAAAATTATGTGGACAGTGAAATCATTTTTGACTTGTCTATCATGCACATACCAATTATACCATTATACCATATGTATACATATCTGATTGGTCTAAGACACAGTGGTCTCACATGTGATCTTTTACATTTTTTTTTGAAAGGGAGTGATCTTTTACATTGTATTAAAAAAAAATATTTTCTGAATATATGTTTCTTTGTGCATGAAAATTTATGTCCAATCATTTGGAAGCAATATCATTCTCAATCTTCTAAATAATTCATAAATGTCACATCATTGATACCCTCCACAGAATGAGATTTCCTATATAGTCACATGATAATAGGAATCAAGAACCAAAAAACCATTTCTTTGTTTACATGCAAAAAAAAAATCAATGGAGCCTAACAATGTGTTTTCACTTCTCATAATTTCTCTTTGGTTTCTATTAACCTTTCATAGCAATGCTGAGACTTCCACATATATAATCCATATGAACAAATCATTATTTCCTCAAGTCTTCACAACTCATCATGATTGGTTCAAATCCACCATTCATTCCTTAAAATCAAAAACATTAGTACCTGATGATTATGACCAAGCATCAAAGCAATCACAGAAGAAACTGGTGTACACCTATGATCATGCCATGTATGGATTTAGTGCAGTGTTATCTTCAAATGAGTTAGAGATTCTTAAGAACATTGATGGCTTTGTTACAGCATATCAAGATAGAAAAGCCACCATTGACACAACTCATACCTTTGAATTTCTTTCACTAGATTCACCAAGTGGACTATGGCATCATTCAAATTTTGGAGATGATGTCGTTGTTGGTGTTATTGATTCTGGTGTGTGGCCTGAGAGTCAAAGCTTTAAAGATGATGGCATGACAAAGAAATTTCCAAACAAATGGAAAGGAACATGTGAAACTGGCCATAAATTCAATGCCTCCATGTGCAACTTCAAACTGATTGGAGCTAGATCTTTCAACAAAGGTTTGATTGCTTCAAATCCAAATGTTAGAATCAGCATGAACTCAGCTAGAGACAGTGTCGGACATGGAACTCATACATCATCAACTGTTGCAGGTAACTATGTTAATTTTTTTTTTTTTCAGACAAATTGTACCAAATTATGTTAGTACTCTCAGCTTACTATCGAGTTGTCTGCTTCGGACTTCAGGTAACTATGTCAACGGAGCTTCTTATTTTGGCTATGCTAAAGGAGTAGCAAGAGGCATTGCACCAAAAGCTAAGATTGCTATGTACAAAGTCATTTGGGAAGAGGATGGTATGGCTTCTGATGTTTTAGCTGGAATGGACCAAGCAATTATTGATGGTGTTGACGTGATTTCAATTTCTATTGGAATCGATGATGTTCCACTTTATGAAGATGCTTTAGCAATAGCTTCTTTCGCAGCTATGGAGAAAGGGATTGTTGTTTCATCTTCTGCAGGTAACTCAGGACCTAAGCATGGAACCTTGCACAATGGTATCCCTTGGGTCCTAACTGTAGCTGCAGGAACCATAGATAGAACTTTTGGCACTCTTGTTTTGGGAAATGGTCAAATCATTGTTGGTTGGACTTTGTTTGCATCAAATGGAACTATTGTTGAAAATCTTCCTCTTGTTTACGATAACACTATATCTTCATGCAATTCAGTGAAGCTTTTATCTCAGGTTAACAAGCAAGTCATCATTATTTGTGACTCAATGTCAAACTCAACTTCAACACTGTTTGATCAAATCGATGTTGTTGCACAAACCAATGTGTTAGGGGCAGTGTTTGTCTATGATAGACCTGACTTGATTGATTTAAGACATATCTACACTCCAAGTATTGTAATCAAGACAAAAGATGCAGAATCTGTGATCAAGTATGCAAAACGCAATAGGAATAATCCAACAGCAAGCATTAAGTTTCAACAAACATTTCTTGGAATAAAGCCAGCACCAATTGCAGCACATTACTCATCAAGAGGTCCATCACATGGCTTTCCATGGATTTTGAAGCCTGACATAATGGCACCTGGATCTAGTGTTCTTGCTGCTTTTGTTCCATATAAACCAACAGCTAGAATTGGCAAAAATAAGTACTTATCAAGTGACTACAATTTCATGTCAGGTACATCCATGGCTTGTCCTCATGCCTCTGGTGTTGTTGCTCTTCTCAAAGCTGCACATCCACAATGGAATGCTGCTTCTATAAGATCTGCATTAATAACCACAGCCAATCCTTTGGACAATACACAAAATCCAATAAGGGATAACAGTAACCCTTCTCAATATGCTTCACCTCTTGCTATCGGTGCTGGTGAGATTGATCCTAATAGAGCAATGAATCCAGGTTTAGTTTATGATTGCACACCACAAGACTATGTTAATTTCCTTTGTGGTTTGAAGTTCACAAAGAGGCAAATTTTAACAATCACAAGATCAAGTTCTTATGGTTGTGAAAACCCTTCTTTGGATCTTAATTACCCATCATTTATAGCTTTCTACAACAAAAAAACAAGATCAACGGTTCACACATTTAACAGGACTGTTACCAATGTTGGTGATGGTGCGGCTACATATAGAGCTAAAGTGACACAACCCAAAGGTTGTGTGGTGAGAGTGTTACCTGAAATATTAACTTTCAGTAATAGAAATGAGAAACAAAGTTACTACATTGTCATAAAGTGTGATATGTACAAGAAGAAATATGTTTCATTTGGGGATCTTGTTTGGATTGAAGATGGTGGAGCACACACTGTTAGAAGTCCTATTGTAGTGGCACCAAGTGGAATGATATGAGCTTTCAAGTGATTTTTTTCTCTCATTTTTCTGCACTTTCTGCAAAGACATGATATGCAATAATATGTACTTTTCTACGCTCTATATCTACAAAATTTGAGTACTGAATAATAAACATCTGAGAAATTAGTTCCTCCTTTGTGGTGTAATTGTGGAGAAAATTATACCTAAATCAATTGAAATTTAACAATAAAAAATAAAGGTAAGGTGTAAAAGCGTGATTAAACAATTTCAAAGAACTGATTCAGTTCACCATCCATTTTTCTCATCAAGGTTTCGTTCTTTTTAGCTGCAAATTGTCACTGTGTTTTTTTTAGCTGCAAAAGACTTGTAATTTCACCTTCGAACAAACAGATTAGGCCAATGTTTGAGTTCACATCTGATGCAAGTGGGAATTGATTTTAGAGGTGAAAATTTGATTTTGATATGTTTGATTGTTTTGAGTAGAATTGATTTAGGTATAATTAGGAAACAAGCAAGGGAGACAAGCGTGTGAAAGAGGACGAGAATGCCACACACGAACAGTTGTTGATAATGATGATACACCGTAGTTGTTATACTTTTAATTAGTAAACCACAGATAAAGTTCCTTGTAAAGTACACAAGTAAACCACAGATACTGATAATCATATTTTACTTGTGTCCTGAGCAAATAATATTTGTCGAAAAATGCATAAAGTACACAAGTAAAAACCTGTCATAAAGATGAACCTATGATTATCAGTATCTTACAATACATGCAAGTCGTATTTCCATACAAAATTAAACCCGACCAATATGAATCTCTAATGCACAGATCAAAATTGCTTCCCAGTACAATTTTATCAATCCATTCTAATTCAGCACAATAAATTAGAATCAACGCGACAAATTATTTGCAGGTTTGGCATAAAAGTATATTCAAAACCGATTCAGCAACTCATAACCAATCAACGAACTGTTGAGGTTTGAAAAATTTCAAGCTTATAAAAAAAACCTATGAAATTTCAATATGAATTATAGAGAGTATACAGATTAATAAAGAAAACAACGAACCTGAGCGCCATGGCTCCAAGTTTTGAGGTGAGAGGAGAAGTTGCCAGCATCGGAGAAATCGGAGTCTCCAAAAGCGTGTTCGAGTGTTAACTGGAACTTCGAATAGGAAGCGGTGTTAGGTGATTCAATGCTGAATCCTTCATCGTCGAATTGGAAAGCATCTACGGAGAGAGAGAGATGAAGCAAGTCAAGAACGAAGTAACCGTCAAAATATACATATGTTGGGCACTCCAAGGTTGACTAGGGTTAGAGCAAACCCTAGATCAAGGAAGTGTAATTACAGACCTAAGTAAATTCCTTACCATTTAAGGTTTTTTTTTTAAAGGATCTTGGGTCTGTTTGGCAAAGCTATCAAACAAGCTTATAGCTTGTAGCGGATAGCTTATAAGCTCGTTTGACCAAAAAAACTATGTTCGGTAATGTCTTTTCACCACAAGCTTATAACTTATTTCACGAGCTTATAAGTTATTTTTCAAAAGCTATTTCAAGTAGTGTTTGAGCTTATAGCTTATAATTTTTCTTCCATTTTTACCCTTATATTTTATGTAAAATTCATGTTTACCCATTATAATTTATTTCACCTATAATTTAAAATAGCACATTGATATAATAAATAAGTCTCATATTTATAAAAACAGTGTTTCGTTAATAACATAATAGTACTGTGAAAAATACAAACATAGTATAGAATAGTATATTTGAATGCTTCCACTTTTCTCATTTTTTATGCATATAGAATATAACCTTCATATATATTTTTTTATTTAATGAAAATATACATTCTGGTTTTGAACTAAATATACCTCTAAAAAAATGTTTTGTGTTTATTTAGCCCTTCCATCGTTAATAATTTATATAATATTCAATAAAAATATACATTATTTTTACTTAAGAAGATATTATTCAATGTAACATACATTATTGTTAATAACATATTATAATAATAATAATAATGATAATGATGATAATCCCTCAAAAAAAATAATGATAATGATAATACATTTCGATAACTGTCATTTGTTACGTTTAATTATTTTATAAAGTATAAACACTTAAATCAAGATAAATATAAAATAAAATTTTCGTGAGTAAAATTTAATTTATAACATAAAAGATATATTATATTAATAATTTTAAATTTTTTAAAAAAATATATAAATTTTAAAAAAAATACCTAAATATCAATTGATATAAATTTTATTATGAATTAAAAATACATTTGTATCCTTAAAAAAATACTCTTTTATGTCATTTTACATTTATCAGCTAGTTGAACCGCTAATTTTATAAAACACTACAAATAGCTTATCAGTTGTAAACTATCAGCTAACTTATCAGATATCCGTTATTTTTACCGAACAGTTACCAACTAGGTTTTTTTTAAAGGATCTTACCAACTACTTTTTTTGGTAAACCCTACCAATGATTTTATTTTTTTTTACAAACCTTATCAACTAACTTGTATATGATAAATTATAATTATGTAGATCTATATATATATATATATATATATATATATTGAAAGATATATATAAATTATAATTATGTAGATCTACATATATATTTTTGAAAGATATATATGTGTGTAAATGCATGCATGATTTTGGACTCATTTTTTTTTTATCTTTCGATTATAATCTTTCTTTAAACTTGTTTTAGAGAATCTTCATTTAAACTATTCCAATTACAATTTTATCATCAAAATATCTTACTAATATATAAAAGGATACACTATCTTGGACTAAATTTTTTTTTTCTATTATTTAAATTCACATTACAAAATTAGTATTAGTAAAAAAAGTAAAAGTTAGTTAAATCGCATTAAAATAGAAATATTCTATAATAATATGAACAATATTCCTTTCAAAAAAAATATATGACCGATATTGAATACTTTATATTTTTTTTCCTTCAAAAAAAATATTATATTTTTTTGTCAAGCAAAATATTTAGTGGTTAGAAATTCACTTTTTAAGGTGAATAAGTGGGATGTATATTTGATCAAACAAAAAAAAAGTGGGATGTCTATGGTTCGAATCCGACCATGTATGTATATTGCAATGTCTCTACCAACTGAATTAAACTCACGGAGACAAAAAAAATATCTTATATTTACTTGTATAAAAAATCATTGTGTTTTGTTGTAACATATTTTCTTTTAAAGCAGTTGGACCACACTTTTTATCTTCTTTTTTAAAAATAAAAAGAACCGCACTTTTAATCTTGAAATGTGCATTTTACCACGATTCAATTACTGATTGAAAGAAGGGACACATATTATATTAAAAAATACCTTAATTATAAGATATGAATGTAATTTGATTTCTCCTTCTTGTATTTCTGAAAAATAAACGAATAAAAAAGATTAACATTCTCCCATATATAGAATGCAACAAGCCTTTTATTAACTAAAAAAACCTCTTCTCAAAAATAACAAATTGCATGATGTCCAAGAAAACAAAATGTAAAAATTGCAAGTATAGAACAAACAACTACGAGAAATTAAACAAACATTTCCCATAGTACGACAGCTAATAAATTTCTGTTGGTTAATTTTTAGATTCTGTTTGTATACAACTTCAATTAGATTCAAGTTTGTTCAATGTGTTGCCAACCAATAACACTAAACCTTCCTCATTTCTCCACCCTAGCTAAACCCAAAAAAATAAAACTCCAAATTAATATTCCAGCCAAGTTGGCTAGCGCTATACATATCATATCACAAATTGTGTCCTCCGCCCTTTTTTTTTGTTGAAGGAATTGTATCCTCCACCTTCGGCCACTAATGTCCTCTCAAACCGCCTCCAATACATCTTCACCAGGCATGAACACCATCCATGAATTAGACACATTTACAAGGTTGTTTCTCTTATTAATCTTTATAGCCCTACTCGTTCGAGTTTGCTACGTTTATTTTTTCTCACATGGTGATCATCACGTCCAAAATCCTAATTTCAACCCAGCATCTATACAACATGTGGTCGATAATAAAAACACCGTGGAAGGGCTCCCTCGTAGCATCATCAACTCTTACCACACATTCACCTTCGACAAAAACAACATTGCCACAATTAATCATGATTATGACACCATATGTTCGATATGTATTTCGGATTATAAGGAATCGGAGATTTTGAGGATGATGCCGCAATGTCACCACTATTTTCATCGAGATTGTGTTGATACATGGTTGAAGGTTAATGGTTCGTGTCCAGTTTGTAGGAATTTGCTATTACCAGCTAGTAATAATGTAACGAACTTAGAATCTGTCTAAATTAATCATCACAATTGAAGTAGGATTTTTCTTTTTCTTTGGTTTCTTTTTTGTAATTTGGTTTTATGTGCCATTTGAGAAACCGTACGAATTGTAGATGTTTTTAGTTTGTAATTACTACGAGATGAAAGGCAATAAAATATATAATCCCAGAGAACATGCAACATGCATCATTTGTACGTTTTCTAAATTGCCTCTTTAAATAGAATATTGAGTAAATGAGTTGAAGCTTTTTATGTTGTTAATTTTGGGCAAGCCAATGAGAGCATTGAATTTCAATCCACTGTTATTATTTTTATTATTTTTACCTCTTAAGTTATTTTTTCAACAAAAGCAAACCCAATCCATTTCATTATAAATAGTGTCAGCAATACAAGATCGTATAATTAACAAAAAAAAATAGTGAAAGCCTAATTTGTGGCCGCTGTAACTAAGTGTGAGCAACCACGTTTGTTTTTCACGGCGATAATCAAAGAATTTGAAATACTAAGGAAGTCAATGCATTTGTCTAATTTACAAACAAGTTAAGATATATCTTCTCTATGTTGTTTATGCATCAACAACAATTTTAGAGCAAAGTTCCAAAATAAGATTTGAATGCCAGTATCTAAACATAAATAACAAATGTTGCATCCCGAATTTCCCTCTATATGAATAATTTAAAATAGTTAGGATCTTCTATTATTATCATTGAATAATGCATGTAGGTTAATTACTAAACTTGAGGTTTTATTTGCATTTAGGAGTAACATGTGTAGAGTTTGAAGTAGAATTTAGGAGCGTGTGAGTGAAAAAAATTCCTTGGTGGGAGTTGAGCCAAGTTACAGATGGTCATCCATCATTGTTTTTTCCATTACGCCATACATGTTTTTGTTGAATTAATTTCGCTTTCAAATTCTAAAACCGCCTCCCACTTCTTAACCCACCTTTATTTCAACTGAGAGGTCTAAGCAAACACCATTGAGGGGTCCTGCTCCACCACATTCAACTTCTCCTTAAGTTATTAGAGTACTATATCCAAGTTATGACGCATCCGGTTCTACTCAACCTGAATTCATGGAGTTTATCCCAACCCATGATTTCCAAAGAAGTGATGTTTGATGCCTGATTAAATTATGCTTTTGGAAAATGTAATATTTAGACTTGTTTAAATTATGCCCCCTAGTTGGATTTCTTTTTGGATATGTAATATTTAAGATCATGGAATGTGTGACTTATGACTTGTTAATGCCCCATAGTTGGGTTGCTTTTTGCCTATGTAATATTCCTCCACTTGTAGTGTAATGACTGAATTACAACTATTTGATGGTATAATCAAGGATCAAATTGCGTCTCTTTACTTTTTTACTATGTTCTGCACATATATGCATTAAGGATCACATTGACATCTGTTTAAATAATTTGTAGGTAATTTTATATAATGTAGGGATCGATTTGATACTTAGGCAAATAATTGAAGGACTAATTTGATGGAAATATTTCCACATAAAGGTTGCATTCATTCATCTTCAACCTCTTTTCATTACAACATTACACACACACCTAGTACAATACAGTAGCGTGTTAAACTACGCAAACAAGCAAATTATAACTATCAAATACTTAATCACCCTATACTCACTTCCTACACGGTCAACTTTGTCCATCAACCTGGCCCTCCAAACCTCTTCATTGCCACTTTTCTTAGGCTTAACCATGGATTGAAACTTCTCCATCAATCTTGTCTTTCTTCCATGACCAACACCAATTTCATTGTTTTTAAAGTAACCTAATTCTTCAGCTTCATCAACTCAAACAAAAAATTCACAATTTTCAACATCATCATATACAAAGATTGTGTTTTAATGGTGCGCTTGGTATCTTATTTTTGTCTTTTAATTTACAAATAAAGATAAATTGTGCATGTCTTATAATTAATTAATTTTGACATGTCGACTAATGTTATGTGAATGTAAACTCGTTTAAGTATTTAAGAGTTTACATCCACACCTGTGATGGTAAACATTCGACAATTATAAGAATTTATACTTTGTCAAAGTAAATTGTCATTGTTTGATCATTGCTATAAAATACCACTAGCAATTGATATTATTATTTAACGACTTGATATTGATGATGCGTTAGGTATTTTGGTGAGTACATTTGCCTACTCTAGTTCTCTTTGAGCTAATATAGTTTGTGTATCTGCTAATTTGAGTTAAATTTTTTAACTCTTAATATTCTAATTTTTAGGATTTAAAGAAGAACATTGATATTGTTCTTGGATCTAGACCTTAGATAAGAATGGTGAAACTCACATTCTCTCACAAATTCAGTACCTAATGTGAGAATCAAGTTTGACAAGTGAGTATACACCAAATTCCATAGGTCACGTGTGATCATAAAGTTAAAATATCATATATATTAGAGGTGTTGTTTAAGATGACAAATTTTTTTGTCATATTTCCTTTGCTTAAACTAAGGTGCTTTTGAAGCAATATAGAGAAAGACAAGCTCTCATTGGAGAGTGAGTATTCTATTAAGATTATTAGACAAAGAAAATATTAAGAGCACATTATGTAAATATTTAATCTTGCTGAGACACTATAATTTCGACTATCAGGTGAGTTGTTCGAAAATTCAGCATTTAGTATTATATTTACACAATTAAGTTTATAACTGATATAGTAAGAAATGATCTTTTGAAGGATCAATTCATAAAGTGTGAAAATAAAGAAAAATTGAAGCAAGAGAAAATAAAATAGTGCTCATTCGGAAAATACCTCAAAAGATAAGGGAAAATAAAGAAAGGTAATCTTGACTGACTTATGTCTAATGATGTTGAAAGATATATCAGTTTAGAATGGACAAAGTCGATAAAGATTGATTTATTCTTTTTTTTAACCAATTTTAGATTGTCGTTACTAGCTTTTTTGTATTTAAAAGACAATTTAGTGAATCATTATTTGAATTAATTTTTGTTTTAATTTCTCTTTGAATAAATCAAGATATTTTGAGTTTTATTTTCAAATGATGATTCAATATGTCTTTTAAGTACAATTATTAGAGTCAATTCAGTTATGACTTGTGACATTCTAATATGTTTAAGGGTTTGAAAACTATAATTTTTTCGTCCCACAAATTAATGAAATTTGAGACATAAATTGTTAGGTTTTCTTGAGGATATTGAGTTTGGGGGAGAGATATGGTAATAGAACAAAATGGAATGAGGAATAATTAGTTCTAAACTAATTCATATAGTTACTATTGTTATAGTATATTTAGAACCTCATAAGTACATTATTGTTCTTCCTCTCGATCAAGTTAAAAAAATCATTTCATATAGATCAAACTCAACACCCTCAAGAACTAGGGATTCTAGTGTCATTAAGAATTGACTGAAAAGACAAATTCTATTTAGTTTAATTGAAAGACTCTATTAGGACAATCATGATACTAGTTTGCTTATTATAATTTTGAGTTGCATAAGATGGATTTCAATAGTGTTTCTTAATGATGACATTAATGATACAATATGGTGCAGCTGAATAAAACTTTTGTGTCAATTGATACAAAGTAGATGGTTTGCAAAGTCATGAAATCCACTTATAAGTTAAGAAATTTGTCTCTTTAGTGTTACCAACAAATTCTCATAAAGTAATTGTCTCATTTTGTTTTGAGATAATATTACGGAGAATTGTGGATTTAGCAAGTTCAGTGGGAGTAAATTTATATTCCTAGTTTGATATGTCTATTTTATTTTATTTAGTCAACACTGATATATGTTTGTTATGTGAAACCAAGGAAATCTCTAACAAAAGTTAGTGATGAAAGATCCTGGGGACACCTCTTTTGTATTAGGTATTTCAATACTTAGAGATTCTTCTCAATGTATTATTTGGATATCACAAAAGAGTTATATCAATAAAGTTGAAAATGAAATGACATAATTTTTTTTTTTTGGATGACCTCAATCACCGAGACTTTTCAGTCTCAAATATTGCCCATTAAGAAATTTATGCATTCAGAAATATAAGTATTTTTCTATGCTTTGCCTCTAGGATTTTTATGTATGATTTTATTATACGCATTTGGAAATAACGTATATAACAAGATTATTTGGCAGATACTTGAGCAATTCAAAGTTTGAATTTTTGAAAAGGCAACCGTAAGGATTATTAAAGAAAACAAGAGAGCTTATGCTCACATCAGAAATCTGACAATTTGGAGATCATTAGTGTGTCAGACTATGGCTTTTAGATGTAAGTAGATAATACACATCCTAACTCAAGAAATGGTGAAATGACTGTAATTATTTATGTCACTTGGTTGCATATAGTAAAATGTATTGAAAGACCACTTAAGATATATAGTGACATAATTTAGTCATATTAACAAAGTTTATAAGGTTCATTACCTTATAGATTGTTATTGTTAAATGATAGAACACGTAGAGACAAACTTTATGCTAGCTATACCACTAATCAAAGACATGACACCTAAGGTCTTTCTATGGTTGTTGTCATTAAAGATGTCTTGGATTAGTGGGAGTCTCTTTTATTTTATGTTCTATACTTTTGTTTTGGTATCGATACAGACTTTATGTTACGATTTTCTGCAGAAATAAAGTTCATGAGGTTATTTTGTTATAACCATCTCTGTACCATTTTGTGCAAATATTGAATTTGCAAACTTCAGTTTGATCTCACTAAAGTTTCAGTTTGATCAATTGGAAATAGGCATGATTTAGAGATCATATTGCATGAAATTTTCATGACACTCATCCATATCGATCTATGTCATCAAGTGCATTGATGGGGTGGTCGTCGGGGTTCCGTCACGTTATATGTCAGCGGCGACAGCCGCGGTGGTCCCATTATTAATATATGAAGTGGACCAGATTGTAAAGTTGAAATCTAAAGATAAATAGTATTCAGTTGCGCGCCTAAAGAATTCTAATATAATTATTAAGATATGTAGCCCAAGTGGGAGATTGTTGGAATATTTTATTATTTATTATATTCCAATATCATTATGTGGGCAAATATCGTAATAATAATTATATTAGCTATTTATCAATTGTGAGCCTTAATTGATTAGTGCTCAAATTAAATAATAAAGCTATTAGATTTCTAATCAGATAATTAATTAAATATTTAATTAGTTGATATGGACTTAACGAGTGGATGTCTGGATGGCCCATTAACGGAATAATGGGAAACCATAATGCTCATCCAATATAAAAGAGGCTATGGTCTCAATACACCGTACATGACAAACTCTCTCTTCTCCCCATCTGAAGAGAACTTGAGGCATAAAGGTATCAGTTGAGGAAGAACCAAATCAGTCGCCGCTAACCGTTGATGTTTGTTTCAGATCACCTCCTCTCTCCTTATCGTTGTCGTTGTTGAGAGGGCTGTCATGAAAGCTTTATCCAGGTATTTCTAATACCTTAATTCTTGATATCCTTGATAAATCAAACATGTCGTAGATTCAATCTTAATCATGTTCAATGTTTCATTTGCTTCCCCTATTGATTTATGATTGTTGAACATGTATTATGAAATCTGTTTTTATTTAGACTTAAATTTTCCAACACATCATCTTCACCGTCCACCATCATTCTCATCTCACCATCTCATCTAGGATAAGAATTCAATTGAGGTGAGTTTTCCTTCCATATTTCCATATGCATGAGAGTGTGGATTGTTTTGAATTTTGGGATTTTGATTCTAAGCTAGCTTATCATGATTTCGTGTATAACATTGAGTGAAGAAAGGATCGTATAGTTTATATGATTGTATGGATATGATTTGGTGGTGTTAATTTCATGTTGCGTGTCATACATATGCATTTGGTCGTGTGTCTATTTTCCAGTTTTGAGAAATTTTGAGGTATGGACTCCATAAGCCAAATTATCTTGGCTAAGCGAAATTCCTTGTCCTTAAACCTGATTTTGCCTCTGCCTTCAATTCACTAAGCCAAATTTTCCTGGCTAAGCAAAATTTCCTGCATTCCTATGCCTTCTAATCTTATGGCCTTTCATTGTTAACTTATTAATCATGCAAAATACCAATGTACTTGTCTTAATATCATGTGAAATGTGAAATGCTACATGATATAAATACAATGATGATGATCGTTTATGCCCCACTTAGTATTATGATTGATAGTTTACTTGGAATGTTAAAAGCTACATGGTTAAGTGTTGATGTGTGATTTGAGGTATTACACGAGTAGTATGAGAAACATGATTTAACGATGATGATGAATTGTTTTACCCTATTTAGCAGTGAGGTCTACGTTACCTCCTCATGATTTGGGGGTAATTTATCATTCATGATATCAACCAATTAAATTGAACAATCTATACTCTATTAACTAAATCAAATATGGAAATATTTTTTACATAGAATTTGTTATTTGCATTTTTACCCCATATTCAATTAATGTGCTTTTGTTTTTCCAATCAAAAAATTATATGAGATATTTTATTTCCACATTTCAATTGTTTAGACAAATTTTGTTCTTCTCTTTTCTTTACTCTTTTTTGTTTTAAATTTTTATTTTTCTACAATTTTTTTGCACCATATCTTCTTTTTTTTAAGCTTGGATCCAAAAAATAATAATTCCAAAACGTTATTTTTTCTGAGATCAATTAGATTTTTTCTCTTAATTAGATTATTATATATTATCATATGCTTTTTTTGAGGAAATATTATCATATGCTTGAATCTATCAATATTAGTCTAAACGTTATCTTATTTTATTTATAAGATGACCAATGCTATTAACTTAAACAAATATTTTGTTGACAAATTATAAAAAACAAAGATTCGTTTTAGTTCTTGAGAAAAATTATAAGACCTAGTTTAGTCTCTGAAATATATATAATTCACTTTTATATTCCCAACAATATAAAGAGATACAATTAGTCTCAACTTTCTTTACTTTTTTTATCGACGAAAGAAAGATAAAGAAAACAAAATAAGATACTAGCAATTTTTTTTTAAAGATACTAGCAATTATTTAGTGGTATAGTAGAAGAGAAAATTAAATAAAATAACAGGAAAGACATGTGTATTTATAAAATAGAATAAATATATTTAAACAAAAATTAGATACGATAAAAATAAAAAATAATTATTTCATTACAATAAATATAAAATATATTCCTTTAACAATTTTCAAAATATATCATCTAATTCAGGGGAAGTCGAACATTTTTCAGTCAATGTGATAACCACAATTTTGATTGATCTCTATTTAAGTCTCATCGTTGCTCATACATTCAAGAAAAAATTTCAAATCATTGGCAAAAAAGGAACAAGCCACATTTCGACCAATCACGGGTTAAGTCTCATTATAGTTCATCTGATATATAAGTAAGGTCAAACCATTGACATAAATAACTAACAGCAGTTCGATCAAAAACGAGTTAAGTCACACAATAGTTAATCTGATTCAGAGGAAAGCTCAAACCTTTGTTAGAAGAGTAAGACTAGCAACACTCTCTTTTGAACACTCTCCCTAATACTCACTCTCTTATTGGTTTAAATCATTGTGGATTTACACTTTGAAAATTGAACCCCCACAAAGTGATGGGACATACATTGATTTTATCCAATAAATAAATAAATAAGTGTTAACCACAGTTCGAGTAACCGCGAAGGCTCGCTATAGTTCATATGATTCATAAAAAAGGTTTAACCTATGTTATAAAATGATATGACAATATTTTAATGAGTAAATTACATTCCTCTCCCTTGAAATATGCTTAAATTACACTCCACTCCGCTCCTCTCTTATGTTAAATATACACTCCCCCACCTCTTATGCAAAACATATTAGAAAACATTTCACACTTAAAATGTAATTTATGTTCTAAGTTATAAAATTAATAACAAAATATTAAAAGTTAATCATCATTGACACTTAAATAACAAAGACATGAATTATATTTTTTTCTTAAATGGTGTTTTCGAATTTGTATATATTGTAAAAATACTTGTTTATGTTAAGATAGATTAAAGTGTAGTGCATTTAATTATTTGAGAGGGGGTTGTAATTCAAGCATCTGTATAAGTTTTATTTTTCAACGGAGAAAAGTGTATATTTTAACTCAAGAGGGGAGTGTAATTCAAACTTCTTTTAGAGGATGAGAGTGGAATTTGCTCTATTTTAATTGATCGTATGTTGAGTTTCATCTTGGGTTATTTGATGCAGAAGAAAGGTTGAACCTTTGTCAAAAAATCAAATCACAATTTAACTGATAAAAAGTTAAGGCACATTATAGTTCGTTTGATCCAAACGAACGACTCATTATAGTTCATTCATCTGATAAAAAGTTAAGTCTCACTGTAGTTATATCCGCAATTTGGTAGAAAGGTCGAACCTTTGTCGGCGAATGAAAAAACATCGTTCGACTAATTAAAAGATATAATCATTACAGCGTTCGAGTAACCTCGATATATATATATATATAATAAGACATTTCTTTAATGATTTTGTTTTGTTTCAAATTAATAAAGTCCTTAGAATAATTAGTTCATTTAATTGAACATTAAGTACGACTTAATCGTGAGACTCCATTAATTATAAGAACACTATTCTTAAAGAAGCCTCAGTTAAGGTTCATTGTGAAGTGGTATAACATTAAAGTGTAAAGATCATAATATGGGTATACTGATGATCACGTCTCACGGATAATGGTCTAATTTGATTCTCTCCGATTTAATTTTGATGGTCTAATTTGACTTATTCAAAACAAAATATATATATATATATATATATATATATATATATATATATATATATATATATATATATATATATATATATATATATATAT
>Ga0315914_1004360_pt1 | contig 21188 bp, 12 predicted proteins | sample MpolenodulesMG_FD_203920 | JGI IMG/M metagenome (GOLD analysis project Ga0315914, IMG submission 203920) | Medicago polymorpha root nodule microbial communities from Los Angeles, California, United States - elongated nodules | ecosystem: Host-associated > Plants > Roots > Nodule | place: USA...
TTCCATTGTTAAGTCTAAACTGTTTTGACGTAAAAATGATGGCAGAAGAGGATAATGAGAATGCATTCGTTAATATACATGGAAGGTTATGAGATCTACAACTGAGATGTAGCGGATGGTAGACTCAAATCATGGAACATTAATACATGAAAGGTTATGAGATATACGACTGAGATGAAGGGAGTGGTTGACTGAGTTGATTAGCATTAATTACGTATTAGAGAAGGAAAAAGAGGATGATTAGCACTGTTTTCAATTGACATTATGACGTTTCTGCAAGAGAGGGAAAGTGAGGAGTTTGAAAACAGAGTTTGAATCAACTGCTGTGATTAAGTGTGTGGTTGGGAGATTAGATTAGCAATAATTACATGCTTAGGAGGAAAAATGCAAGGGATTAGGGCAAACATGCTAACTCATCAAGTCTATCTTTTATAATAAAGGATTGTAATCTAATCAATATTTTAATCTGTGTTATATATGCAGATGTAATTAGAGTCATGACTGGAGTGGGTGTTGAAAGAGATGGTGGAAAAACTAAAATGAATGTCATTGAACTGGATTCAAATTGCTAAACTTGATTTTTTGTATGTTTGTTTTTTTTAAACATGTATTATGGGTAAGCTTAAACGTACTCTTTTGACAATTTTTATGATAGGATTTAATGGATAAGTTTTATGAAACAAGTCCCACAACGCTACAGGATGTGAAAGCGAAAGATGTTATTCACTCAGATTCTTAATCATTTGCATCTCCTAAGAAGAGAATGTTGTCAATAAACGAATATTGCGGGACATCTGGCGCAATTGTTCAACCAGTCAAAAAGGTTGTGAAAATAGAGAGATAATATTTACAAGTGACTTGGTTACGTTTAAGTTGTTTATCCATTATGTCAGTGTTATGTGTCTGTTTTTAATGAAGTAGAATAAAGTCCATGTTATAGACAATGAAATTACGATTTTCAATTGAATAAATCACTATTGTTGCATGTATTGACACTTTAATGAAAAATATTTTAGTTTTCATATTATCAATTTACGATTTACTTATGTCTTAAACTTTACACAAATTCAAAAATAAATATAATAATTAAATTAAGGATTTTATGGAAGAAGTTATATATTGAACAAGATACAACTTATCTCTCTTAACCCAATTAACCTTTCTAGATTCCTTACTCCCTCCACACAAAAAATAATTAAGGATTCAGTAGAAGAAGTTATACTTGTGGGAGCCTTAAAGAATGGAATAAATTAAACCAACTGAGATGGTATTGAAAGAGAATACAAAAGATATAATACAAGAACTAAAATGAATGTCATTAAATTGAATTTGAATGAGTGACCTTTATTTGTTTTTATTTTTTAGTTTTAATATGGAATATATTATGATATTTAATTATAATTTTGATTATTTGTCAATTCATTTTGAAGGGATATCGGTTTGAATGTACTCTCTTCAAATATTATGTTGAGGAATTAAACTCTTTGTTTATAATTATCAACTTGATTGTTTAATATGATTGAAAAATTAAAATCTATTCATTTATTTAAATCGTTTTATTTGTTTCTTTAGGGATAGAAAAATCAATGTTACAAAATCTTTTTTCATCAACTAGAATCACGTTCAACCCTCAAATTGTAGAGACAAATGAACTAAAGAAAACGTATTATTGTTTTGGTAGAGATGATTTTTTTTATCACACTTTCCTTATGCCTTTTTTATGCTACATATTTTGGTCACACTTTAACTTCAAAAGGTTCCATATAGATTATGATATTAGATGAGTTCAACCTTTATAATGAAAAACAATTCTACATTCAATCGAGGGGGTTGACACATATCTTAAACCTTTTTATTCCCCGTGTCTGGGTTTGTTGGTTTCAATTAGGAACTTTGAGAAGGAGGGATAATTCTTTTTGAAAAATGGAAAATAATGATTTGGAAATCAGAATAACGGTAAAGTAAAAGGACATTAATTTAGAGTGTTTTAATTTGTGACCCTTGATCTCCAATAAAATAAAATTGAGGGAAGATATTAAAGAAAATTGTTTTCTTATTTTTTCTCTCTCCATGGATAATTTGTTTCCGAGAAATATACTATCTTCAATATTTTTTTAGGGACTCTTTCCAATCTTAAATATAAATAAATAATTATGTTTTTTAATCTCAAATCAAATATAACTTACTTCGTCTCTATTTAATGTTGTTTATCCTATGTGGTTTTGTAGAAATAATCAGATTCAATAATTCAAGACTTTTGTAATAAAAAAAACCCAAGACTTGCTAGAAATGCAATTATTGCTATGATCACAACTCAAGCTTCTCTATCTGGTAACCTTGTAAAGCCAACAAATGGTCCAATTATCTTTGATTTTGTTATTTTGAAAGCTTTTAAAATGGATACTCATCATAAAAGAACACCAATTATTGAGGTTATTTGACAACCACCAATCCATAGTTGGATAAAGTATAACACTGATGGCATAACTTAAGGCAATCCAAGACCAACAACTTCTGTAGGCATCTACAGAAACAATCATGGAGAGAGTATTGGTTGTTTTGTTTTAAACATTGCAATTTGTAATGCTCTAATTGCTTAGATTATGGCAGTCATTCTTGCAATGGAATGTGCTTACCAAAAAAATTGGCATAATATTTGGATTGAAAGTGATTCAAAAATGGTTACCTTAGCCATCAAGTAATTCAAATTGTTCCTTGGCATATCAAAAATAGATTGTTTAGCTTTCTTACTCTTTTGCAATTAATGAATTTCATGATGTCCTATATGTTTAGATAGGGAAGTTGTTACGCAGATAAGTTGGGTACTTTAGGCCTGTCTATCAATGATTTTATTTGGTGGTCTTCCACACATGCTTAGATTAGTGAAGATTTAGTTAAGAATAGACTAGGTCTTCTATGTTATAGATTGTCTTAACATTTTAAGGGTTTGGTTTGCCCCCCCTCTTTTTTTTGATCCTACTTTTCATTCTAATACATCTATGGTGTGTCCTCCATAGGCCGTCAATTTATAAAAAAATGTCATTTATCCTAAAATATATTTTAATTCATGTAAGTTTATTTTTAATGATTTTTATATTCTCATGAAAGAAAGTTTTAATAGATGACACTTTTGAGAATGTTGTATTATTTATGAAACCTAGAATAATAATTGATACAACTAAATTTTTGAATTTAGGTATTTTTGTTTATAATTGAGATATGAGAGAGTATTGAAATTAAGTAAAAATTTTTTTTTTTATTAAGAGTGAAAAATTAAAACATAGGTAATCATATCCATTTGGTAAATGGATATATTGAATGACTGATAAACAAAATCTAATATGAATTCTTACTAATTTCCCTTAAAAAAATGAACTCTTACTAATTGGTTAATTTTTTAGGAATATATTAATTATTTATAGTGTTTTTATCTTTTAGGCTTAATTGTACTTTTGTTAAATATTTTATCACTTTCACAAAAATAATCATCTCTTTATAAAATTTAACATTTTTTATCTCAATAAATAATGATTTATTGTTTCAATTTTAAATATGAAGATAAAATACCACATAACGTCGAAATTATGGATGAAAAGAAACAAAAACAATGATATTTAAAAAATTTGTTAATATGTAAAACCTGTTAAATAATTTTAAATAAAATGCATCCCGTCTTTGCACGAGGCGTTACCCTAGTTACATTACATTGTTGAGTTTGAATTCAGAATTAAACGAAAATATACACAAATCATCTCATTCAAACGTTTTTTGGTATATAAGATTTTAGTGTTTTTTTTATTCGAGAGTTTTAATCATTTATTTTTTATAAGTTGATTCCTTTCCTATCAAACCAAACCAAAAATGTAAAAAAAAAAATCAAACTAGAAAGGCCTGTATCTTAAAAAAAAAAAAAAACTAGAAATGCCTGTAAGATTACACGGCTACTTATCTAAAAACAACAAAAAAGAAAATCTGCACGCGGTTTAAAGAAAATAGATAATACTTCATTATTTTTTATTTTTTTGGGTACATGTCTCTATAGGATTACTGAATCAAATTAGCACCTTAAATAAAGACAGTTAAATCATAAGGAGCTATATATATAAACCAAATCGTCAAGAATTGGTATCTCGCGCCCTAATACTACAAGCCGATTCGCCATACGATGAAAATCACTTTTTTCACAATGTGATCAACAAACCAACTTAAAAAATCAGAACATGTTACATATAATATGATAAATAATATAAATAAAATTAAAAATTAGAACATGTTGCATGTCGAATTCTCTCAAAAAAAAATGTTGCATGTCGAATATTCACAGCTCATCACACTTGCACATGTTACACATTTTTTTTGGGTACAATCACACGTTACACACTATATTTACTAAAGAAAAACAAACTGTTATTTGAGATGAAAGGTTTATTCTTTTTTTATAAGATTGAAAAATATATCTTAAATAACCTTCCACGGGGCACCCGCCTTAAGTTGCTTAAACGGAGTAATCATTATGTCATATTACTTATAAACAATTGCTCAATTTTTGTTTCAATATAATAAGAAGAAAAATAAATAAATAAAACATAAAAATTAATGTAATCATTTATTGTTGTAACTTTTTGAATAATTTTACAAATATATCCTCATTGAATTGTGAAACTTTAGACATACCTACTAATTTTAAAGAGATAAATATTAAAAAAGGTAGAAGAGTTTTCTTAATAACAAAGACAATTTTGTAACCAAAAATAACAAAGACAATTTAAAAGTGGTGATATTTTGTTACAAATAAAACTAAAAAAATATATAATTTTTTTCCCTCTAATAACAACCACATGGTAGTAGTAATTTACAAGAGCTCAAATTATCAATTTCTTACGGTAGAAATGATTTTTTAAAGGAAACGTTTTATCAATAAAATGATACTAACGAATATTTTACTATTGTTTTGATGATATTTGAACTAAATTCTTATCACTGAAGTACTATCTCAAGTGTTCAGATGGCAGTCATATCAATAGCTTCTAAGAGAACTTTTCACAAATAATCTAATTAGAGATGCTGCTATGTTAGATTGGAAAATTAGAAAAATACTTCAATCATGTATATACAAACTTGGCACACAATTATAACTAAGTTCAATTACTATACTAAATGATAAAAATATTCTTTTTATTGTAAAATATAATAATATTTCATCATCTAATTATTTGATTATATTTTTACACAATGATATTATAAAAAGACATCTAGATAAGATATACTTTTTTTTAAAGGGATAAGATATATAATTATATATAGTATAGTCATTAAAGTTTTAAAAAAATATATTTTTGGTAGAACACTTAAAAAGTTAAAATGTAACTCTTTTTTGACTGAAAAATTATATCAATTATACTTTATTTATATTTCACTAATAATTTGTATTTATATTGAACAGACCATTCTCTCCTTCATTCAGCATCACAATAAAAGCGCAATTTGGGTTGTTCATTTCACGTGAAACGCAACGCATTATATCGTTCGTTCGATGGTGACGGTGGCTATGGAAGACAACGAGAGCTGCGGCAGCGGAACACACCACCGCACGTCGTCGTCGTCATCAATTCCGACGCAAAGTCGGCAACATCGGCAAAAAGTGGAAGTGTACAATGAGATTCTCCGTCGGCTTAAGGATTCCGGCAACGAAGAAGCTATGCAACCTGGCTTCGATGATCAGCTTTGGACTCACTTCAACCGTCTTCCTTCACGGTCATTTTTCTTTCGCATCTCTTCTCTACATTCGCGTGTTTTTCACCATTTCTCTGTGAATGTTCTGTTATTTTTATTTTTTGTGATTATTTTCATCTGAAGTTTTTGCAGTGGATTCATTTGTTTTAATCGTGAATTTATCAATTAGAATCAATTAAGCTTTAACAGTGATTTTTTATTTATTACGGTTTTTATAATTCTGTTGAAACCGCGTGCATGCAAGATATTATTGAATCATGATAATTTATTTGGTTCGATAAATTTTGTAATTCGGTTTAGTTGATGTAGAGTATGGTTGATTAAGTTTTCGAGTTTTTATCGTAAAAGTATTTTTGGTTTTGAGTTTTGGAGAGAGATTTGATTTGAAGTTATTGTGTAATGCAGGTATGCGTTAGATGTGAATGTGGAAAGAGCAGAAGATGTTCTTATGCACAAGAGATTACTACATTTAGCACACGATCCTGCTAATAGGCCTTCTATTGAAGTTCACTTAGTTCAGGTGACTTGCTTCTTGATTCTTACTTACAGTGTTGTGTTCTTCATGCTATTAATTCAAATCATTGCAGTTTTTTACTTCTTAGTGATTTCGTGTGGTGTGGCATTGTTGTTTTTATTTGTTTTGTCGTTGGCTGATCGATTATCATCATTCCCAAGTGGTTCATTTCATTATTGGTGGGGGATCAACATTTAAAATGTATATGTTCTAATCAGAGATTGCCTGTTATCTCTATGTGCTTTAACAAACAACTAAGATCATTAGATCAAGCCTTTGAAATTTAATGGTGTTTTTTTGTTGCAAACCCATTGGAGCAATTTATTTTGTGAATTTTTTGTAATTTATTTGAGTAGATTTTATTTCCCTGCCTAGACTCTCAAGTCTTGAATGAAATGTTTTCTTTCACATGCAGCCAATTTGCAAATTCATACACAGTCATTAATGCAATAACATGGTTGGCACAGTTCACTATCTTTTACGTACTACGATCATACCATACTCCAATTGTGTTTCTGCTTTATATGTGATTTGAAGTTAAATTGATTAGGCATACCAGTGAGAAGGTGTAAGCCGAGGTGAGAAACAAAAGTCACGATGGTTACTTATATTAGAAACAGAAGTCAAATTTTAAATGCTTGTTTGTAACTGAAATAACACATGCTTTTAATTTCGACATACGGGTCTTGGTTTCCAAATGGTGGGACCCCTTCCCGGGCCCTGCGTATGCGGGAATTTTAGTGCACTGGGTTGCCCTTTTATACGGGTCTTGGTTTGCCGTCATGAGCACAATTAACATTTACGCTGTACATGTTTGACCGAAGAAATATAGGCATTTTTGAATTTCAACGTGTTTTCATACAACCTTGTGGATGATTCATTTGAGTCAATTTCTGAACACTAGCTTTGTAGTTGAGACAAATCTGAACAGGTCCCTTTTGTTGATGTGTCACCAATATGTCTGTAATTATTTTCTTTCACAAGATCAAATATCTTGTTAAGTAATCAGATATTTTGAAGATTATTTTTCATGCCTCTGAATTGTCTCTTGTTAAGTGATCAGATATTTTTCATGCCTCTGAATTGTAAAGATTATGGCTTTCCCTCATGGTATTCAAGTTCTTCTCAGTTTCAGTTTTCATATCTTGAATGGTATGATTCATATGATTTACTCACTTATGCAGCTTCATCCCTCATTTGATGGAAACTCAGCTGACTCTTTCCAACCATATGCTCCTGGGGTAGATTCTGGTCAAAGCTCTTCAAAGTACTCAAGCAAACAAGGGTATTATTTTCTCACTTATTATCCCGATTTCATAAAAAGTAAACTTACATGGGGCTCTTCTCATAAAGCTCAAGTAGTAGCTATGTGTAAAGCACCACCCATTATTCCAAGTTAATTGGACTCAATGGCTGTAATATACAATTCTGATTCTGTTTTCTATCTTTCTTTTTTTGTCGGTAGTATACTTCCACCTCCTGCTTTTGGTTCTTCTCCTAATCTTGAAGCACTGGGTCTTGAAGAAAATGATTCTGAAGACTTGGAAGAGGAACGATCTGTACATGCCAGTGTGCAATATTCACGGTTAAGTTTCTGCTGCAAGCTTTTGTTTAGGCCTAGACCTGGAAAATATCTTTGAACAATGACCTAGAATCTACATTACTTATCTTTCTTTCATGTGGGGGTGTATCTGAAGATTTAATTCCGCTCTTCTATAACTCTAGCATTTTCCATATATCTGCTTTTCAATCATACTAGTATCTCTTTGGCAGGCTTGAGGTTGAGATGTTGATAACTATTATTTGTATTGAAATCTGGTCTTAATGAATACATATTATATTTGCCAATCATCTAAAATACAAACCTAAGAACTTGCATACACAAAATATGTCTATTTAAGCTTGAATGATGGGTGTGGAGATATTATACCTCAAATGATTTGTGAAATTTTTGTTCTCGTGTTTTAATTAAATTTTGGATGCTTTGTAAAAAAAAATATTAAACATCTGTCGCTGAAAATGATGTAGGCCCATGCATGAAATCACCTTCTCAACAGATGACAAGCCAAAGCTTCTCAGCCAGGTATGTGACAGCTTTTCTTATCAAAATATATATAGGGAATCTATCAAATGAGAGCACTATTTATAATGAGAGATGAGAGGAATTAATAATGACCACTAGATTTAAGTGGATGGTTTAGATTAAAAACCAAAATAAAAACTTAATGTGCGCTCACACACATTAACTCATCATGGCTTAATGCCTCTTCATCTCTTTCCTCCTACTGCCTCTTCATCTCTTTCATTTCCATGGGCCAAATCCCTTCCTTTGACTCATCTATTGATTTTGCCGTGAATCAACTCTGAGAACTTTGTGAAATAAACCTTTGGATCATTAGTTTGATAGTATTGACTGTTACCATTTAATTTTAGGAAAGAAGCATTGAGACGATTCCATCGAGATTCATTTATAAAGACTCAAGAAACAATTTGATGCATCCATAATTATTCATGTGTCAATCAATGTTAAAAGAGGTCCAACTAAACTTCACGTCTAATTTGTGCTCCTGCTATTTCATGTTTCAATCGATGCTGACATTCAAAGATGCACCTCATAAAAAACAAAGGAACTATCACCCCTACTTCTCTTTCGATGTTTGATTAAAAAGGGGATAATTCTTTTTAATAATAAAATTATAGTTGATTCAAATAACCTTGCCCAAGAAATGGAGTGAAGATTCTCTTTGTTTTTTTCACGAAGAATGAAAGGTCAGAGAAGAGGGAGGGGATTAATGTTACACTGTAGTTATCAAAATTAATTATCATACTAAAGATTAATCTAAGGGTCATAATTTAACACTCTCATCTCTCACATTAAAACTCCTCTCACTTGATATGCCCTATATATATTAAAACTGCCGATTCCTAAACAAGTAGCACAAATTTGGAGTCCATCACTTTTGGTTTTATATATTATTGAAACACATGGTTGATGGCTGAGACAGCATTTGACTCGGCTGGAACAGGCATTGAAACCTAACCTGCACACAATCACCCTGCTTATGCAGTATGTACACTTAATTAGGACTAACCCTGAACCCCATGATAAACAAGAGCATCTCAAAGGTGTGTTTGCTTCTGTAGTTAACTGCTTTGCTTGCTGAGGTTGGACTGAACATTCAAGAGGCACATGCTTTTTCCACAACTGATGGGTACTCATTAGATGTGTTTGTTGTTGAAGGATGGCCCTATGAGGTAAGTTGATAATCATTTGTTACTGTTACCAGTTTGTAGGGATAGATGCATAACGGAATAAACGTGAGCAATTTCCTTGAAAATTTAATGTCATTGACCCTTATATTTAACTTGACAATCATAATATTAGAATTCATATTCATCTAAATCATGTTACAGCTGCCATATTTCTGTTCACAAACACCGGCCTATCATCCATACTGGCTCGAATCTGTTTTTTTTTTAATTTTAAAATACTTTATGTCACTATCTGCCATAGGTTTCGTTCTCTTAATATTGTCAAAGTATTTTGAAAAGGTTTAGCTAATGTTGCTCTGTTTGATTATTTGGTTTGAAAACAGGAAACAGAGAAGCTAAAAGAAACTTTGGAAAAAGAAGTCTTGAAGATTGAGGTAACTCCAGCCTTTTTGTCCGTTTCTAGATGACTGCTATATAGTCAATTTGACAAACGTTCGGTAATTGAATTCTTATCGAACACTTTCAGAGACGTGAGAGGTCCAGTCAGCAATCAGTATCATCTGTTGATGAGTGCGATCAATCAAGGATTAAAAATGAACTGGATCGTTTTACAATTCCAAATGATGGGACAGATGTTTGGGAAATAGATCCCAAACATTTGAAATATGGAACTCAAATTGCATCTGCGTCATACGGTGAACTGTAAGTACACAGATATCTTGCATTGTGCATTTGTGTTAGTTTCTCAGATGTTCTTTGAAGGCACATATATTACTTCAGTTTTAATTAACCAGTTCTTTAATTAAATCAGATATAAAGGTATATATTGTAGCCAGGAAGTAGCCATCAAAGTTCTCAAGGCTGAGCATGTTAGTTCAGAAATGCAGAGAGAGTTTGCACAGGAAGTCTACATCATGAGGTTTGTTGTATTAAATTTGCTCATTTTTACCATTTGAATAGTTGTTTATTGAGATAGTATTTTGCATGTCAAAACGGTTAACAACGTCAAAAAGTATGCTTATTAAGATAGCAAAACTATCTATCTAAAAAAAGATGGCACAACTCATTTCTAGTAGGGCCAAGGTGGATGAGCTACAAGAACGTATAATATCTGCATTCTGATCTAGTTTCTTGGTTCTAGCATCATATACTGAACTTTTAATATAGCTGGATTATTCACTAATTTTTTCCTTTTTTAGGAGGGAAAGGAGGGGAAAATTGGCAGAATTCAAATTGATTTGTGTTTTCATTTTAATAAAAAGTATGCATTTACAAACTTGCTGATGGAACTTGCAGAAAGGTTCGACACAAGAATGTTGTACAATTCATGGGAGCTTGTACCCAGCCCCCACGCTTATGCATAGTTACAGGTAAAATTCAGTGAATACATTATAAAGTACAATAATTGAATAGACGTGGTCATAAATATTTAGCAATCGTCAACCCCATTAATATGTTTCCTTTTTTAACATGTCAGAGTTTATGTCCGGTGGAAGTGTGTATGACTACCTACATAAGCAGAAAGGGTTTTTTAAATTTCCTACCGTGCTCAAAGTTGCAATTGATGTTTCTAAAGGAATGAACTACCTGCACCAACATAACATAATCCATAGAGACTTGAAGGCTGCCAATCTTTTGATGGATGAAAATGGTGTATGTTTCCTCTAATTTTTATATATGGTCTCATCCAATACTTTGTTTGATCTACCCCTCCCCCCCGCGCACTCTCTCTCTCAGCATACCATATGTATGGATAAACACAATGAATAACATAAATCAGGTATATAGAAGTGAAAGTTGTATCTGTTCCATCACAGGTTGTAAAGGTTGCCGATTTTGGTGTTGCTAGAGTGAGAGCTCAATCTGGAGTTATGACAGCAGAAACTGGGACATATCGTTGGATGGCTCCTGAGGTAAACTTCTCATAGTATTATTATTATTTATTAGGTTGCTCTAATAGTTTACATAATCTTGCTGGGCGTTTTCTAGACCCATTTTCTTTTGAGGATTGGTTGTTTTATTCTTAATAAATGTTAAGTGTTTATGTTTATTAATTTGACGATTTTTACAGAGTTTTTCTGTTCTATAAATTTATAACAAATGAAATTTTTGACATTATTCATCAGCCACTTAGGGTCCAGAGACATGTTGTCATATCGACTCTAGCAAAGTATGCTGCGAATCATCTTTTCCTAGTGTATAGGAAGCACTGTTCTGAAGTGTTCAGTTTTGACTTTCTTTGTTATCTGTTCCCAGTTCAACTCAATCTCACACCCCTAAGTTGACCTACCTATCAACATCGTGCGATTGTGTGATAAATTTGTATTTCCATATACGGTGTGGGGAAAAGGATATCTGCAGCATTATATTATAGAATAACGACTGTGTTTAAAATTTTGGTAGAAAATGTGCAAAACTTATATATAGGGCAAAGTTGTAGCATTTACTCTTTTAATATCTAGAAGATGTAGTTTGGTAAGTTGAAATATTCATTGCTGCTTTCACTGGAAGACTAGAAGGTTTGACAAATCCGCTGCCCTGAGTGTCAGGATTTGCCAGCTAAAATATGCTTTTTGTTGGCATTTCTTCTCTTTAAATATTGTGGTGAAGGTAGATGAGAGATGTCACTCATCTTGTCATAATTTCTTACCATGATTACTCTGCATTGAAGGTTATAGAACACAAGCCGTATGATCACAAGGCTGATGTATTTAGTTTTGGAGTTGTTTTATGGGAGTTGCTCACTGGAAAGGTATACCTTATTTGTCCTATTACTGTTACTACCTTATGGTTATTCCAATATTAACCTCTCATGTAAACTATTGTGTTTTTGTTGCCAGCTTCCGTATGAATTTTTGACCCCTTTACAGGCAGCTATAGGAGTGGTTCAGAAGGTAATTCTTTGAATTCTGTTGGTGGAATCATTTGAAAGATAATATCTCCTATAGAGAATTGTTTATATGTTACCATAATTTAAATGGATTTCAGGGTTTACGGCCAACCATCCCCAAGAGCACTCATCCGAAGTTTGTTCAGCTTCTTGAGAAATCCTGGCAGCAAGATCCAACTTTAAGACCTGATTTCTCTGAAATTATCGAGAGCCTGCAGCAGTTAGCTAAGGAGGTATAATGAGGTCACTTTATGTTTTATCTTATATGCATATAGAGAGCTTGTCATGTGAGAGTAACTCTCACATGAGTGGATCACCTATTCAACATAACTAGACATTTATATTAAAGTAAAATAATCTTATTTATCAATATATGATAGTGTAGTACTAGTATTAGTATTAGTTTTACATGTCTTGCATATACTATAACATAGAATATACTTGCACGTGCATGCGCATGCAGGCGCGTGCCATGATCATTGACATTAGATGTTAAATTCAGTATTCTGACACCTTAAACAACTCTTTGTAAAATATTGTCAAAAAAAAAAAAAAACAACTCTTTGTAAAATATGAATTTTGCGAAATGAACATTAAATCATTTCATATGATCTTGACGATCATTTTATACAAAATTTTCTGACTATTTAGACATCTATAAGTAAATGATTTAAAAGTTTATATTTACTTACATTTTAAATTACACATTAATCTTAAAATAAATTGATTTTGTGAAGTATCCAATAGCCTTTGAATTGTATGAAAGTTTGTAGACTTGATCTATTGATGACAACTTTCAATTCCAATTCAATGGTTGAATTTATATTCTACAGAAGATTATTGAACGTCTAAGTATTCTAAATTTGTCAATTCAACAGATCGTGACATGAACATACATAAGTGTGTGTGCTCGTGCGAACCTTATAGTACTAAGGCTGCATTGCATTTAAGCTCCTTTGGATTAGGCTTATTTTGAGCTTATGCAAATAAATAAGTTTGTATGTATTATTCATAAGTTTGTAAATGTAGTTTATGAAAAAACAGTTTATGAAGATACAATTTTTGTTTGTGAGAGCTTATAAATTAATATAGAAGTTTATTTATATGCATAAGCTGTTTTGCATAAGTTCAAAATAAGCCTAATCCAAACGGGCTCTTAACAAGACACGATATTATTCACATAAAAGCAGATTGTTGGGGGAAGGGATTGAAGTTTAAGTCTGCATTTGAAGAAATAGAAAACTTGAATCCAAGTGCCAGTATTGTTTGTTATGTGTTAGATATAATATTGCATAGTTGACCACGACATGGGTAAAACTTTATATGTTTGTGGAACAGGTTGGAGATGAAGGAGAGGAGCGGCGCAGGGATAAATCGGGAGGATTTCTGTCTGTCCTCAGACGAGGTCATCACTAAATTTTTGAACCGACGACGTCCACAACTTTGTTATAGTTAGGATCAGTGGCCATTTCACTTTTTTTTACATTGACAATGTACAGTTTTCTTCACATTTTCTGATTGTTTTTATATTAGATTTCTCACAATAAAGCATCTTGAATATGACCAATGACACATTCCTTAGTTTTACGATGACATTTTTTGTCTGTAAAAAAGAGGTTATAATAATGTATGCCTCTTTTCTGCTAAATGTTTCTAATGTGTACTAGTCTTTTTAGAATTTGTCAATTTTTTAGATCAAGTAGTTTTTTTTAGTTATTGCACGTGATGTAAAAGACTTGAAATAAGCTAACCGCATAGGTCAGGGCTGCTTGTAAATTGCTATGAAGCACATATATGGGCACAGCATTGACAGGCTGACATTGGTAAAAATTTGAAAAAATAAATAATTGAACTTAATCATCGTGTTGATGTTTTGAAAGACACTTGGATTTGATGCTTGAATTTGTTTGTACATTTAACTAACGTATTATTTAAGATACGACTGTTGAAGACAGCAAGGTCGATCACAAGTACTTCGGGTGATGGCCAACAACATGAGGAAAAAAACATCAATTTTCTCTTCAAAGACTCTCAAACAATCTCTATATTTAAGAAAAGCTGAGTCCTCATTATTATATCTTTTTTTAGAAGGGCAAATTTTATTAAAACCATTACAAGATGAGAGAAATTCTAGCAAAATGAGCACAAAGCTGGAGAAAAACAGGTGCCAACAACAAAAACACACCCAAACACTAGAACTCCCCTAACTAAACTCAAAGCAATCCTGCAAAAACAACCAACTACAGCAGGAAGCAATACAGCCATACCCGCCTCCTCACAAACTAGAAAACAACGATCAGCCCCCAAACAAAAAGACCAACATAAAACCCCAACCACTACCACACCCCACACCAAACCAGAACCAAAGACAGCAGGAGCAGTAGAAGCAGCAAACAACCAAGGAGCGGCGGAAACACAAAAACACATACTGCCTCCAAAACTCGGATAACGCAAACCAAAAGACAGACGGCCATAAAACTGAACCGGCGGCCCCTGCACGAAAACCACCCACACCAGTGCCAACAACAGTGCAGACAACTCTATCTAGTAAAACAATCTCCCAGATACCAACATCACTCATACAACATACAGGACGGCACATTCAACCTATTCAAACTTCATCTCTAAGATAACACCTTAATCTCTTCACCACCTCTTCAACATTTTGTCAATGCCTTTATATTTTTTCTCATCTCTCGTTTTCCAAAGCACTCAAATCGTCGTATGACATATTAACCAAAAGCCTTTGCGCACTTTTCTATTCTTAGCTTCCTAACTCAAACACCCCAATTGAACAAACAAGTTTTGTGGAGTAATTAAAGCAACACCAGCCCATCTAAAAACCTTTGTTCACACTTGTGAAACAAATCGCAATGAAGAAAAAGATGAAGCGATGTTTCGACATGAATTTGCACACATGACACACTCCATAGAAGCATCCTTACGAAGCACTTGACGAAACTCTAGATTTCTTCAAGTCGAAATTATGTCAATAAGCACTTTTCAAGATAAAACAATAACATTTGGCGGAATCGGACTTTTCATCCTCCTCTCTCAACACCACCACACCGACCAACTCCAAAAGTTGACCCACTAAAGCCTCTTCCCACACAAAAAAATTCCGGCTCCACGACATATCCCAAGGCCAATGGTCACATATTCTCGTTCTAAGATCCCTCATCCTTACTTCTTTTTGCACCGAAATAGAGAACAAACGAGGAAATTTATTACACAACGGAGCATCTATTCAGTACTATGAAGATCCAAAGTGGAACTAGTTAGGAAATATTATCAACATGAACGCCCTGACACAAATACCTTTATTTGTTACATAAGCAAGGAAGACATTGTATGTTTGAATCATACAATTTGACTTAGTGCTACGGAAAACTGCAGCTAGAAAGCTTTGAATTCATTTATTTCAATAGTTAATAAAAACAAAGAAGGCGTTATCGTAAATGTAAATGAAAAGCACATGTCTATAAGTAGCAGAGCCGTATCTGAGGGAGGGCGAAGAGGGCGACCGCCCTAGACCCCTAAAAGGAAGTACGAAATTTGGGTCCAATTTTTTTTTAAGGGTATATTAGGCCCTAAAAAAATTGCTTAGTTTTTAAAAGGAGATGCTTGTTAGTAATGAACTTTGTTTCTATTTATTGTTTATTATGATTGTAGGTTTGCCCTAGGTCACCAAAATCTCAGAAACGGCCCTAATAAGTAGATGTTTTATTCAAGAAAATAACTGTCAGCTTATATATTAGAAGTATTAATTTTCTATTGCCTGATGATAATTATCACAAGATCGTTTATAGTGAGGTCACTCAAAGCACCATACCACGTTTCTCATGTTAAGAAGAACTGCTTCAAAGATGTCTACCCCAACATTTTTAAGTTGTCAATGTCTCTCGGTGGAAAATACCTAACAATTATTACGAAACATTTGCACAACTTTGTCAATGTTAAGCAGAATTTGAAAAATTTGCACTCTCGCTTACAAAAATATCTAATAATATGATTTATAGGGTTAATAAAATGTTTATTACATTCTTTTTGTAAATATACACGAAGATTCACACCACGTGAAAACTTCAACACACAATGAAGAGATCCAACCAATCTCCTTCGGTTCTCGTTTGTGATTGAAATCATCTCCTCCTTTTCACAGAAATCCCCGTGAAACATCTCATTCAACTCCGACGCGTCTGCAAGTCATGGAATTCTCTTATCTCTGGTGATTCCAAATTCGTCAAAAAACACCTTCACTTGTCAATCTCCAATCTCACCCCTAAGGCCACGGCCACTTCAGATGAGGTTGTCCTCTATTTTCAGCTCTGAGTCCACTCCTAGTGTCACGCAGCTAAGGTACCCTTTCATTCATATTAATAATGGAGACAGACATCTACGTTGAGAGCTTGAAATTGAAAACCTCGATGGTTGGATGGAACCAAACATCTACGTTGAGAGCTTGATATCACCTTCTTGTTAATGTTAGAACATATGGATGTTGTGCTAAGTGACATGAACTAGAGACAATCAGCTGCAACTATATGTTAATTTTTTATTTTGTTATTTATATTTTATTTTATCCTTGTTTTGGTGACTGGTGAGTTCATGGTTTATTGTTATTTTCGTTTATTTGTTAATTAGCTTGTAGCTCCAACCTCAATATGCTAAGGTTGACTATTGAAGTACAATGTTCCCACTATTGAGGGGCAACCCGGTGCACTAGAGCTCCCACATATGCAGGGTTCGAGAAGAGGTCACACTATTTGGTGTATTGTACGCAGCCTTACCCTGTTTTACACAAGAGGTTGTTTCCAGGACTTGAACCTGTGACCTCGTCACATGACAACAACTTTACCAGTTGCGCCAAGGTTGCCCCTCAAATCATAATACCATAATGCTCTTCTTTTTTTTCTTTTTTTTTTAAGGAAATACCATAATGCTCTTGAGTTTTTAAAATTCCTATTTCATATCTCTCTCTCATCAAGTAAAGATGACCGAGCTTGATGGGAAGGTTGACTATTGAAGTACAATGTTCCATTGCATTGTTAAGTCAACATTTCGTTGATTTTTCGAGTTTCTATGCGTCTGTGAATCGAAAGCGAACTCAAAAATGTATGTGTTTTTTAACATTCTAATTTAGATTTTACTGAATTCATGTAGGCATCCAAACTTATAATTTAGAGGTATACGTAATTTTAGATTTTATTGAGTTCCCGTGTAAATGCAACTAACTTATAATTTAGAGGTATACGGAACACATATTTCGTACCTACATGAATCAGAATCCAAAACAGGGAAATAAACTAAAGTTGTGAATTTTTTATTGGGGATTGGTTGGATATTTGGATTGCAAACCAGTGATTTTGGAGTGGGGGAATAAAATGAGAGAAACCTTGGTGAGAGACAAAAATGTCACCATTTTGTTCGGATGAGCGACCAAGGTCAACCTGTGGATCAAATATCAAACCTCATTTATAAATGATTTTAGTTTTAAACCTGTAAAAGTAATAGTTATTTAGGTTCATGAATGAATGTCTGAAATCTTATTTGTAATTGAAGTAAAGGTTATGCTAACAAGTTCTTTAGGCATTTGTTAAGAATTCAAAAAAGAAAATGATTTATAAAATTTATGTAGAAAAAGTTTCTATTTCAAATACACAAATTCTAAGAAAAAATTTCTTCTTTGGACTTCTAAACAAGTGTTCCAGAGCACTTGTTAGCATTTCTTTGAAGTAATAGTCATTTTGGTGTATAAATATATAACGACTAGCACAACGGTCTCTCAATGTATCAAAATTTCAAAATAGTCTCTGATTATTCACTATGTTAGTTAAAATAATCCCTTAATGTAAAATGTTTTGTTAATATTGTCATATTAGTTCTTATAAGTACATTGTTTTCTCTCATATCAGTCATTATATGAAAAGAGTTAATATCAACATTGACCGACTATTTTAAACTTCATGAACTATTTTGACTAACAAATATATAGTTTTAGAATTTCTATATATTTGAGGGCCTATTTTTATTGCTCATTAAATGACTAAAATGACTATTTTTCTTTTATAATTCTATAATTCAAAATATTAAAACTTTAATGCAACATTTTCGCATCAGGAGAAGTCTAGAAGACTAAAATGCTTGAAACTCCTCATGAAACAAATGTTTACTTAATTTGATAAAATTAGTCAAGCCCATATCGTTTAGAATATGTAAATCTAAGCCAAGTTGTTGATACTAGTTGGCTTCTAATTAAGTACTAGAGAAGTTGACAATGGGCACATATCATAAGTAATATTAATTGGGAAAAAATGATTTATCAATGGCTTCTAAGTACTATGTATGAATGTGCTTCGAAGCTATACGCGTTGCCAATCTAAGTCACTGTGTATCTCCCTTGAGTCTTAGGGTTTGCTTCAGGTGGGGTAGATGGAGGAAAGAGAAGGAGATATTTTTAATCAGATGTGTTTGGTTTAGTTTTTAAAAGGAGAGGAGAGATGAGAGCAAATCCTTCTAACTCTTTTTTTTTCTTATCCTAAAATTAAAGTTTTTTTTTTAAGAGTTGTGTTATTTGAACATCCATTTAGATGACAACTTTTGAGACAACCAAAATTTTACAAAGAAAATGAGGTATTTGCTCAAATATCAAAGCAATAGAGAAAGTAAAAAGATAATGTGAGTATGAGAGAGAAAGTTGTCACAAAAGTTGTAAAAAAATGGTTGTTCAAATATCATTTATCTTTTTTAAAGGGAGGGCTCTTTAAATTTTTTATTGCATTGACAATATTATTCTCATATTATTATAAAATTCCAATATTATCCTTATTGTAATTTTTATTATTAGGTTATCTATCTATAATTATAATTTCTTCCATGAAAAAATCACTCTTTCAACATTACTCTTCAATGTGAGTTACGTTTGCGTTAATGAATGAAACATTCCTTGGGAAATATTCCGGTTCCTTTAATAATTTGTATCCATATTGTTTCTGTTATTTGGCTTTTTCTTTTCTTTTCTATTCTAGTTTATTTTTTATAGTCAATTGTCGTTTTTTTTTCTCTTCTCTTTTTATTAATTTAAGGGATTATCATCAAGCCATAGCCTGCAATTGGATTGAAGCATTATGATACAATGTGATGGTATGAAGCCAAAGAATACTACTATAAGTGAGATCCCCAACCCTTTTCTTCTATAGTGGTTCCAAAAACTCAATAGCAATCTCACCGTTGTTATCTAAACCAAGATAAAACTTTGATGATTATTGTAATATTCCCATTTCAGAAACTAAATAGTCAATAGTGGATGTTTATTTCAATTGCAGCAAGGTGATAGTGGCAAGGCTAAAATGACAAACCCGTTCACTTATGAAACAATATATTCATCCAAAACAATAATCCTTATGATAGTCATGGTTTAACGATTAAGGTTGATCGTACTGTTGAAAACATACATAGTGAAGTGAAGTTACCAAGTATGCTTTTAGTTAAAAACATTCTCGTATTCGTATAGTGAAGTTCCTAAGAGCATTCACAATGAAGACATCCATTTTTGAGTTCTTAAATAGGTCGTCACACGTGTTCACATCACTCATTTATAATTTTTTAATAGTAATATCTAATAAGCACTCAATCACTCAAACTCAGATCTCACACAAAGTTCTTAAATGAGACATACTAGTCAATTATCAATAACTTTATATCATTATATTTCAATTTTTTAATATTAAAAGAGTGTGGGTCCCGCTTAAAAGTAGAGTTCTTAAGTAAGACCTTGGGTCTTATAAGACCCTGAAAAAGATTCTCCCAATTGGGGGTATCTAATAGGTACCGGGTCTTAAATAGTTAAGATCCTCTCAATGGAGATGGTCTAACTAGCTAGGTATGCATTTCGTTAAAAACACATGCATATAGCTATTAAGGGGCTAACACTTGTGTGACATTGTGGTGCCAATGTAATGTGACACTAGTCAACTACAATTTGACAAGTGGTTTTGATCTTCTCTCTCATTCATAATTTTTTTTAGCTTTTTGTTACTCCCTCCGTTCTACATAGACGACCTATTCAAAAATATGTATTATTTACCTAACTTACTTTGACCGTATTTTTCTATTAATATACAAAGATAAATGATATCATATAAGATGTTGTTGGATTCGTCTCGATGAATATTTTCAAAATATCTAATTTTTATAATTTTTCTAGTAAAGTAATAAAATTATTTAAGATCAAAATTGTGTATTGGTGTGTGTGACAATGTCAACTGTGTCATTTAATATGAAACGAAAGGAGTATTTTTTTTTTAAGTAAAGAGTGACATGTGGCACGACGCCACAATGCAGACAAGGGGACTAGAATCTCTACGATGACTGCAGAATTCAATAAAATCACGGTCATTGAAATAAAATAGGCTTGATAGCAGTTTTCGTCCCCTAACTTTCATGAAATTGCGATTTTGGTCCCCTAAGAAAAAACCTACAAAACCACACCCTAAGTTTTGCAACTGTAGCAGTTTTGGCTCCCCAAGGCAAATTTTTGATAAAAAAAAAAAACAAAACACGTGGCACCTCACTTAGGGTGCCACGTCAGCGTAGACCGAGTCAAAATTGGCCTTGAGGGTCAAAACTGCCACAAATGCAAAACTTAGGAGGCGATTTTGTAGTTTTTTTCTTAGGGGGTCAAAATCGCAGCTTTGAGAAAGTTAGAGGGTTAAAACTGCTATTAAGCCAAAAAAATAAAAGCATAGAGAATTAAATACATAAATCAAAAGAGATAAAGTGTTGAATCATATTTCTACTACAGAAAATCCATTTCCGTCAGACAAATGTTCTACGTTT
>Ga0315914_1004361_pt1 | contig 21187 bp, 11 predicted proteins | sample MpolenodulesMG_FD_203920 | JGI IMG/M metagenome (GOLD analysis project Ga0315914, IMG submission 203920) | Medicago polymorpha root nodule microbial communities from Los Angeles, California, United States - elongated nodules | ecosystem: Host-associated > Plants > Roots > Nodule | place: USA...
AATACTACTTTAGAAATATTCCACAGCTGATTCCTGTAAAGATATGCGCGTTGCTTGGTCAATAAGATAAGGAAATATTGTTTCCTTAAACAATAAAGGGCGCGCGTACAAATAGGCATGAACCCAGGCACACTGAACCGTGCCAGGATGTTGGAACATTGTATCCAACATCTTACAGAGATGTCTAACCACATGTTGGAACATTGGTTCCAACTTACACAACAAGGATATTTGTTTTAGCAATAATGCAGCCAATACAAATACCCAACAATCTCCCCCTTTGGCAAATTTTTGGCTAAAACAAACTAAGGCCAAATGCAAAGAATAAAGAGGGATATAGAAGACAACCATTTCTCCAAGAGCATGAGCACATACCTATGAAGAAACAGCTAGCACACAGAATCCAAAGGGATACCTTAGATACACATATTCAAGAAGAAGAAGTAGCAGACAATATCACTTCAGAGATGTCAGAAGTGTGTATACAAGAATACCTCAAGAATCTTCAATCACAGTTTCAGCTGTAGAGGTATTACACTCATCAGAGGCATGCAGCAGCGGATAAGATATATGCATAGTCTCACAAGAGTAGAGGGAAACTAAATTCCTATGCTACAGAGTGGAAAAATAAATTCCCACATAAGTTTGGATGTTTCCACATCCTTCACCACATAGAGCATAGGAACAATAAATTCCTATGCTACACTTAGGAAACGTAAGTTCCCATACATTGGATGTTCCAACATCCTTCACCACATAGAGCAGAGGAAAAATAAATTCCTATGCTATAGACAGAAACATTAGTTCCCATACAAGATAGGATGTTTCAACATCCTTTATAACTTCAGACAAGAGTACCTGCCACACAAGGAGGTAAGGAAAAATAAATTTCCAAACCTATAGAGCACTGTCACTAACCAACCATAGAAGTAAGGGAAAAATAAATTTCCACACTTAAAAGTGACTTGCATGGATGTATTCAGAGTACTGTCACCAACCACAAATAGAAGTAAGGAAAAAATAAATTCCCATACTTACAGATGACAGACATGAATGTTTAGACATCTGACTCAACATCTTGTCAACCAGCTTTGACTAGCACAATCACACATAGAAGTATCACTCTCCCTGAATATATGAACCTATGAGTGACTACTTACAGGAATATTTCATTACTCCCCCTGAATACATGTATATTAAAAGACACAAACTTCTAATGCATAGATAAAAGAATACTTCAGGTTTTGAGCATAAAGTCTTTCAGGGAACATTCACCAACTAGCAGACCTATCAGTAGTCCTAAGCTAGCAGACCTATCAAGGTCACACAAATAGACATGTTCCAGTTTCTTATAGCAGCAGCAGGGAACATGTACAACAGAAAAACTGAGAAAAATAAATTCTCAGAGCAGCATCAAGATGTTGCAGCATTCATGACAACATCTACACAAAATCTGAAATAGTTGCAAAATAAATGCAACAATAGAAAAACAGGCCATATATGCAAAATAAATGCAATATAGCACACTTTATTGCAGGCATATAGAGAATAGCACACATTATATCAAGCATATAGAGAGTAGTGTGATTACCATTTTACTCCCCCTTTTTAGCCACAAAATATGCAAACATAAAAACTTCAAGGGTAACCACAACAATGCATACCATATGCAGGAAAACTTCCAAAGAGGATCATAAGTAGACATACGCAGGAAAACTTCAACAACAGAAACAAAAATAAGACAGATAAGATGTTTCAACATCATCTGGCACATCAAAAAGGAGAAAATAAATTTCCATCAGCAAGAGAAAAAAAACTCTCATACATACAGGCAACTGCCATCCTACCAAACAGCTTGAGCACATCCAACCACACTTCATAGTATCACTCCCCCTCAATATAACAGCTTGAGAGTGAATACTAACACAGATAAAAACTACTCCCCCTTTTTAGCCATAAATTCTGACAAACTAATCAGAAAACGCCACACACTTTGGTCACCACTTTCTGATACATCATTGCCATCACCAATAGTCACAGTATTATCATCCTCATGATCAGAAACCTTCTCACTTTGGGATCTTTCATTATCAGAGGCTGACTCAACCACAAACTTTATTTTATTAGGTTGACCAGGGATGTTGTAACATCCGATGCAACATCTGGTGCAATAGTAGTTTTAAAAGTAGACACATAAACACTTTTATCAATAGTATTATCAATATCAGCAACATTCAAACTAGACTGAATAAGGTTGCCAGACTTAGTCAAAGCAGATGAAGCACTTATCGACACAGAGGAAGTCACAGAAGAACTTACATTTGAAGTTTTGGGTCTCCATTCTTTCCTAGCTTGAGCAATCTTATCACTGACCTTTAGTTGAACATGAGACTGAGGATGTCCATACAAATTGAAACAAAAAGGTCTTATATGACCTTTTCTCTTGCAGTGGTGATAAGTCCAAGGACGAGTTACCTTTTTGTCCTAAGAACTATGATGTTCTCCAGAATATTGCAACATTGTCTTGCTTGTAGAAGCAGTATTTATTCATGTAGCAACTATAGAATTGATATCTTTGTCCTGCTTTTGCTTTCTTATCATCCCATGTTCTTCTGGAGCATAAGCAAAGTTCCGGTTCTGTTGTTTCTGGTTTAGAGGATTGTAATCAAAACCTATACCATTTGGTTTTCCTTTAACTTGACGTTCTAAAATTTCATCCAGAACCCCAGTACCAGTTGTCATCATTCTCACTTGCTTCTTAACATGTTCGAGTTGAGAGTTCAGAAGTGTTACCTCATCATTGAGTTCAGAGATTTTTGCCAAATGATTACTTCTTTCAGCCAGCAGTTGACTATTTATCTTCTTCTGTTCTTCTAGCATCTTGCATATCTCTGCACTTCTGGCATACAATCATTTATAGGAAGCAGCTAACTCATCATAAGCTAACTCTTCATCACATGATTCAGTGTCAGAAAGAACTCTACCAGTCATGGCAGTCACCTACTTAGTAGATTTACTTTCATCATCTCTTTCTGGAACATCTTCATCAGACCAAGAAACAGTCAAGCTTTTCTTTTGTTTCTTGATAAAAGTAGTCAAGCTTTTCTTTTGTTTCTTGATAAAAGTGACCATATCTTCACATTCATGACATTGAACTCCCTTGAATTGATTGCCCTTATCATCTGTTCTGGAATTCTTCATATTATTATGTTGCTCACTGATGTTGAACTTGATGTTCTGACCATCTGATCTAGGTCTCCAGTCAGCTTGTTTCAGAACCTTGTTAAATTGTCTTCCAAGAAGCACAATTTCTTCAGAAAGTCTTTCATCATTCTCATAATCTCCTTGAGAATCCTTAGCATCATCATTTGAGATAAATGCAATGTTTTTCTCTTTCTTTTCTTCCCTGTTGTTGATCACAATTTCAAAATTCTGAAGGGATCCTATTAGTTCATCAACCTTCATATTAGATATATCCAGAGCTTCTTCTACAGCAGTGACCTTCATGTCAAATATTTTAGGTAAAGATCTGAGAATCTTTCTCACAAGTTTTTCATCAGTCAATTTTTCCCCAAGTGAGTCAAAGGAATTAGGAATATCAAGGACATTCATATAGTAATCATGTATGTTCTCATCCTCTTTCATTTTCAGATTCTCAAACTTAGTAGTAAGAAGTTGGAGTCTTGAACTTTTTACCTTAGAAGTGACTTCATGAGCAGTTTTGAGAATCTCTCAAGCATCCTTGGCTATAGTGCACTGCTTGATCATCTTGAACATGTTCTTGTCAACACCTTTAAAAAGAGCATTCAAAGCTTTAGAATTAGTAAGGGATAGCTCATCTTCAGTTGTAGTCCATTCTTCCTCTGGTTTCAGAATAGTTGTCTTGTTTCCATCTTTATCAAGTGCCACAGGATGTTCCCAACCTTTTAACACAGCCTTCCAAGTCTTGTTGTCAATGGATTTAAGGAAAGCACTCATTCGTGATTTTCAATAATCATAGTTGGATCCATCTAACAAAGGTGATCTGTTAACAAATCCTCCTTCCTTGTCCATTATGCCAGAAAATTTCTTCTTTGGATCTCACCCTAAAACAGACAGGGTGCCTGGTCTAATGCCAATTGAAATTCTGGCGTACAAGTTTTAAAATGTTTTATGCGATGTTTCAACGTCAAACACACAGTAGGCAGATGTTCCGGTTAATGTTTCAACATCACGCAAATAAACAAATAAAACGCAGAAAAATAAATGACAAGAAAGTAAAGAACACAGTGAGTTTGTTGACCCAGTTCGGTGCAACATCACCTACATCTGGGGGCTACCAAGCCAGGAAGGAAATTCACTAGTGTAGTCTTTATTCTATAGCTCTCAGCAAACTCCTCGTTTACACTAAAGACCTAGGACCTACCCATATAGACTTCAACCTAGGAACTCCTAGATCTGAGATCCCATCTCACTATCCTAATGGTCAGTCACAGCCCTTGTGACCTATCAGACCTGAACCAAAACACAAAGTTGAAGTTACCTTCAAAAACAAACAATCAGCACCTTGTTTCACAACTTCGGTGTAGTACACAAGAGTATCAAACTCACACACAGTCCTAAACAAGTATCACAGACGATACAAGAAAGGCTCACAAAAGGTTATAAACTTGCATCACAAACGATACAAGAGTAGAGCACATGTAGACTCAAAACCCTAAAAATCTAAACTTTTTAGTATGACGGCTTGAATGATCAATTAGGTCATGAAGTCTCCCTTATATACTGAAGCAGCTTGGGCTAAATATTCTTACAGAGATGCCTAACCATATGTTGGAACATTGGTTCCAACTTACACAACAAGGATATTTGTTTTAGCAATAATGTAGCCAATACAAATACCCAACAGTTTAGCCTTCGTTTTTTTTTATAAGGTTTTTTTTAGTTTATTTCTTTCTATTCTTTGCACATGTTGAGCAAGTTTAGTCTGTTAATTTAATTAATGTGTTAGGCTGTTACAAAAAGAGAAATGATATTTGAACATCCATTTGGTGACAACTTTTGTGGCAACTTTCTCTCACATACTCACATTATTTTTTACTTTATCTCTCTTTGTTATGATTTTCGTGCCAATACTACTTTTTCTTTGTAAATTATGGTTGTCAAATAAGTTGTCACCAAATTGGTTGTTCAAATATCACTCCTCTTATAAAAAAACCATGGGTCAGAACAAGCATCCCACTATGATTTCCTAGGACATCAGACAAGCTAATGGCAAAGGAAAAGTCGGGCAATTCAACTGTTTTACGTTAAAGGTTAAAGAGTTCTAAATCTTAGATGGGCATCCGGATAAACAATTTCAACTTTCTGCTAATTAAACTAAGGAGTAAATATTAATCTAACAACTAATTACTAACATTTTCTATTAAAAAAAATATCCAACTATAAATGAGAGTGATGTTGGGTACTTCTGTCACCTATATATAAAGTGTAAAAGCAAAAGCTTCTGCATTGTCCACATCAACGTCCAAGAGTTGTCATGGAAAACATGAGTGAACGCAATTATTCAATAAAATTTTCAAGCAATGGAATTCAATACAATACAAATTTTCAAATGCTTTGCAACAATTATAGATACAAATACAATCTTACAAGTTATTACCCTAACTAGTCCAGCAAGCTAGCATCCTGATTCTAGAAGAAAAAGAAAAAGTTCTTAACTTTTATTTTTAGGGATATTAAATGGTTGAAAATTTCATAAAACAATGTACTTTTAGGCACGTTTATTTCTCTAAACTTTAGGCCGTGGTTCTTGGATCAAGATTTCCTGCGGTCTCATTACTACGCATTCACCACAGCCAGTAAGTCCAAATAATTGGATGATGATCAGACGATTTATATGTTAAGCTTGTTAAACAAAATTTAAGAGAACTCAATATATAAGGCGTCTGATCATCATCCAACAATTTTGATTGACTAACTGCGATGACTTTGGCATTTGAGAGAAATCCGTATCCAAACTCCTTGCCATAAGAAACCATCACTAATGTGTCTGCGGAAACATATGTTGTGGGAAATAGTTGGACTCTGATTGGATCTCCCTGTAATCTTCCACGGCATGGTGCTGCAAATGCCAGTCTCTGTCTGAGACATATTGCCTAGCCATTATAGATGCTCGGTTTTCTGCTATCAATTCGCTTAATGCAGCACTGCATCTTACGGAGAGGTCAGCCGGTGAAAGCCATGAATCAGTCCGAGATGACAGAAGAGAGAGAGCACACCCACCTGATTACAACAAAAAACCACCAACCATCAACATATTGTCTACTATGAAGAAAAACACATGTCTAGACTACTTCTACTAATTTAGTTCTGAACATTATTTTCTTCTCTTTGTAAAAATAGTAACACATGCAGTTACTTTACTAAGTAGATAAAAAAAAATTGAAAACGTAGGGTTGATAAAATGCATGAAGAACTCATCAATAATAAGATTGCAAATCTAACCTTTTATAATCATCTATCTTTAAATGCAATATGTTCTGGAAATTTCATTCTATGAATGACATTTATTAACAGAAGTACCAAACTATGTTTTTCATTAGTTTTTTCTTCCTCGAATTTGTTTATCATTAGTTAGTTCGTTGAAAGTGTCTTCCGTTAGTTATTTTGGTCCATCAAGTTACGAACTGAAGATACATTCAATGATGTTTATGTAAATTTGAGACGTTCGAGGACTATAGATACTATATCGAATACATTTAATGACCAAAAAAATTGTGTACTCTTATTTATTTTCAATGCATTGGGTATTATTCATCTTCATTCAATTTCTAAGCAAGAATCAAATTGCAGTATAACGTAATGAAGATGAGATACAATTGCATTGAATATCATGGTAAAAAATTGTTCAAAAAAAGTAAATATCATTGTAAAAAATTCATTGTAGATTTTGCAATAAGTAAGAGTCAAGTTGCAAGTTCACAAAGAACAAACACAATCTTACCTTGTGAGGAATTCCTCCCAACAGAATCATGGGAGCTCTTTCTTCTTCTCTCATTGTGCCCTGCCAGTCTCCTTCTACAACTTCTCTTTGAATCATCAAATTCTGACACAACATGGAACCTAAAGAACCAATCCCCACCACAACATTATTCATATTAATTATCTCAATTAACCAATGAAAAAAAATCCCAAAAACATAAATTAAAAACCAAAAACCATACACAACATTGTGTGTAAATAAAAAATAATACTCCCTCGGTCCATAATTATAAGACCGTTTGCAAAACAAAATGTTTGTTTCTAAATATAAGATAATCTTTTTTCAACTATACCCAACATGAAAAGTCAACAATGATTGCATTTATACATAAAGGGAAATTTTGTAATAGTCACATTTTTTAAGCAAATTTATTATTCCAACAAATTTCCTTAGTACCCGTGATTTTTGTAAATTACTCATATGCTAAGGGATGGAGGGAGTACAAAGATGAGAAATATATTCCCACATAATTTCTACACCTTTGACCCAGGCCTCTTAAAAAATTCCTTTTTTAAAAAATTGATGCAAACTTAAGAGTTCATTTTTGATAAATATTATATGGCTTAATTAAGTAAATGGTCCCTATACATTTTCAGAATTTTATTTTTTGTCCCTACAAAATAAAATCACACTTTTTAGTCCATGTAAAAAATTATGTCACCATTTTTAGTCCCTGTAAAAAATTACATCAGCATTTTCGGTCCCTAAAATGCTAAAGGAAAATGTCACAGGAACTAAAAAGTGTGATTTTATTTTGTAGGGACTAAAAAAAGATTATGAATATTTATAGGAACCATTTATTAATTAACTCATATTATATTTATTCTCCATTTGTTAGTGTTATTATTATAAATTCATTTTTTACTAAAAATCTAAACCTCAAAGCTACTCAAAGATAATCGTTGTATGTTTGAAATTTTCTGGTAATAAATGAAATATTTGTAGTTGTATAGGTTTCTTTTTGGAGCTTAGATTTTCATTAATTTTGTCTCTATATATGAAACTTTCACTAAAATTAAGATCCGGATTGTGTGAATCATCTTGGATCCACTACTAATATAGATGCGGGTATTGAAAAAAATTCAAGTCATATATTTGATAGATAGAATTTTTAATAAGAATTTATAAAGTCCTAGCTAGATTTTAAGGACGAGTTAAGGCTCATCTTATAAGCTAGTTTTATAAATAAAAATAAAAAATCTTATAAGCCGGTTTTATAAAAGAATGAGTGTTTGTGGGACTTGAATTTTTTATCCAAGAGAGGTTGTGTTTATTTGAGCTTGTTCTTTATGGTCTAATAAGTTAAGTGTTTAGAGTTTGAATTCCGACCTTACGTATTATCTACATATTATGTTAATGTCTATTTATAATATCTATTGTTCTCAACTATGTACTGAGTTGTATTTAAATTTTTTATTGATAAGATAATATGAGTTTATAACTGTCAGAAAAGATTTAATTTTTCATAGTCACACTTGAACTATACTAATAAGTTGCAGAAAAATTCAGAACAGTAGTTTATCTTTGAATCTCCACTTTTGTCGTCTAAACCATTATTATTCCAGCCAAAACTAAATACATTTGTTGGGTTTAAAGAGGGTAAAAATCATCTACCCTATCCAACACCAAACGTAAATACATGTACGTTTTCTGCAGGTCAGGAGAGTACATAAATAAAACGATGAAAATGAATATTGAAACAGTCAAACCAATCATGTTTTTTTGTCAAATAGTAAGTAAATATTAAGTGTGAAGAAGTAGAGAATCGCATATTTCAACGATCATTTTAAGGAGTATAATGAATATTATCAACTATTGATGTATAAAACCAAAAATTAATATTAATTACAAATGCATAATTAGTTATAAATTACTAGTAAAAGTACTAATCAATTTGTTTTTGATTATACTAAAAAATTAGTAGAATTATGAGATAATATTTACTGCTAAATTTGGATTTAGTAAAAGTACCAATCATTTTTTAAAGGACTATTTTATACTAGTAAATATGGATTTATTTTTTGTTCATACCAACAAATATATTGGATTTTTTTTTTGAGGAAATATATTGGATCATACATAGTAACATATTTTGAACAAATAAAATATAATAATCATATGAGTATAACGAAAATTACACGTAGGAGTCGGGTTTAAACATCAGACACCTGATAAAAAAAAAGAGTTGTGTTATTTGAACATCTATTTATATGACAACCTTTGTGACAATCAAATTTTGCAAAGAAAATGAAGGATTGACACAAAAACCAATGCAATAGAGAGAAAAAGTAAAAACATAATGTTAGTATGAGAGAGAAAATTGTCACAAAAGTCATTAAAAAATGGTGGTTCAAATATCATTTCGCTAAAAATAAAAATATAGTAGTGGTATTATGAGATAACGACAGAGTAACACACTGACCTGCTACACTGTTGACAGAATCTTTGCTCCAAACCCAACACCACAACTTTTGGTGCCTTTGAATGCATCTCACAAACCTTATGTCTCCTATGATACTCCTTAGCATTCATCAATGCCACGTTACACCCATCCACCTGACACCTTGTCACCGCCGTATAACCTCCCCCCACCGCCGCCGTCTTCCCACCACCACCACAATACCCTCCTTTCCCTTTCTTCTCCCCCGCCAACCCACCACTACCACCACTCACATCTTCAAAATAATGCCTCTTCCCTAACTTCAAACACGTGAGGTGTGGATCAGGCATCATATGACCCCGAGACACACCTCCACCATATGCACTCCGATACTGTCGTCCGCTGTCTTTGTTTTGAGGCAGGTACATAAGCGTGTTTGCTAGACCTGCCTCGTTACGGTTGACAGCGGAGACTGAATTGTTTTCCCCATTAACATTGAAAGTATTCGTGTTCCATGTAGTACCAGTAGTAGTACTGCCACTACTACACCAAGTAAAACCGTTACTGTTACCGTTATTGTTAGTATTACTTTGGTCTCTGTTGTTGAGACAGAACATGTTCCCTCCAAAATCCATGTTTATTTTTTTTCTCTCTCACTATATATATATAAATAAACTACTATACTATGCTTCTGTTTCACTACTTTCTAGATACGGAAGAAGAAAGAAGTGAAGAGAAACTGGTTGGTTATATTGAGGAATGATGAAAGGTTTAGAAGTTTGGATGTTATAACAGAAGTGGAATGGGTGAAAGAGCATTTAAGTAAGAGAAGTTTGATTATCTTTTTTGTTTGTATAAAAGTGGAAAGAGAGTTTAATGGATGGTTTAAAAGTACTGTTGTTGGGAAGGTAAAGCTGTAAAGGATACTATTCTTTGATCAGAGAGATAGAGAAAGATGAGAGAATGGGGGGGTGTAGTAAGAAAACTACACGTATGTGAAAAGAGGTAATGATAGTAATAATTGTATCAAAGTGGTAAGAAAGAAAGATGTGACAGGACACTAGTGGATCATATCAGAGGGAGCCTCTCTCCGCAGCTATATTATGACTCTAAGCTGACTCTGCATTCATCAAGTGTAGATACTTATACTAAAAGACAAATAATGTGAAGTGATTAAGAGATATATTGATGAATTAGTACCATACTACTTTTAGGAGTTAGTTACAAACTTCCTTAATTCACGAAAACATTAAGACATCTTTAAGAATTAGTTAGTAGTCGTTACTTTTTTTTAACACTTTGGTGATATTAGCATGTAAATATCATATGACATTAGTCAACCATAATGTTATAAGTGGCTTTATTCTGTCTCACATAAAGAATTTTTTATTTTTGTTGTATATTTGTGATATTATGGTTGATCAATATCACGTGATATTGGCATTCCATTGTCTTTCAAGTGGTACTTTTTTTTACAAAGTGGTGGTGGTGGTAGTACCAAGTAGTTAGATAGTTGGTGATTTATAAGTGGGGGTTAAACAGCTTAAGAGTGAAAAAGGTTACAACTTTAGAGTTTGAATCTCAATGCTTGTTTGAAGTGGCATTGATGAAGCAAACGCATATCTACACTTTAAGTATATCTATCGTGATTTTACAAAGCTGAGAATTGTAATTTTTACGATAAAGTGGTTTCCTACCGTGATTTCAAACAACCGTTTATCCAAACAAACACTTAATAGAAGAGAAAATAGTAATATTTATCCATTTAAAAATAATGATCATTCACAAATTATATATTGAACATATCATGTATTTAAGACACACGTTAAGAATTTTTCTAAAAATAAAAATAACAAATGCTCAAGATTTATATAGAGTAATTAAGTCTTGAAATATGTGTTATCAATGTTAAAAAAGTTTAAAAAAAATGTTTTTACAATACAAAATTTCTTATTTTGATTTTTTAACAAGTGTTTTTATGACATGACCGTTATATATATTCTTTTTTAACCAATTTAATATGACCATTAATACCAGGGCCGTTCCTTGCCATGCACAAGGAGCTCCACGAAGCCGAGCCTCCAATTTATAGGGGCCTCAATTATTTATAGGGGTATGAGTATAATTGTTGGGATGTAGGAAATATTTTCTTTTGTTATGTAGGTGTAAATCAAACACTTATTATTTAACAAAAGTAAAGAATAAATTGACAAGTTAGGTCAAACTCACATATCTATCAACAACAAAAATTCAACAAAAACAAATTAAAATCAAAATAATGCGTATTGTTAATTTGCAATTATTTAAATTATCATTAATTATTTTCATTAGGGGTCATTTTTAATATTAGAGTCGAGCCTCTAATTTTATTGAAACGGCCCTGATTAATACTAACATGCTCTCTATCTTTCTTATGAATATGATTGAGCTATAACATCCTTTGATTTCTGATAGTGATTTCACTTGTTTGAGTAGTGTCGTGTAACATGGTTGAGCTACCATGAAGTGCTAGAGTTTTTAAGGAATTTGATTGGGATGACAACATACTTGAACCAGGTTCACTTTGTGATCTAACATTTGTTGGGAACCTCCTCCGCATAGTTTCTTTAAATATAACTAGAGCTAGTTTTAATGCTTCTTGCATTTCTCGTCGAGAATAAATTTGCTATTAAAAAAAAACTAGAGCTACTTTCAGCAACATTTAAGTAGTTGAATGCATGTGAAGCTTTGGTGTTTGTTTTAATCTCTTCAATGGATTATACCTTCTAAGCAGTTAAACATTATATTTGAAACTAGATTGCAAACAAGTGATCGTCAATGTACACATTGTAAAATATATATAATAGATCACAACATGACTCTATTATATATGATTGTATGCAGAACTATTAGATCATAATAAAAAATAAAATAGAGAACAAAGGTTGTAAGAATAAACCAAACCCTCCAAAAAACGTTTCAAGACATTCACTTTTCTAGACTTAGAGAACAAAGGTTGAGTTTATATAGTTGAATAAACCACAATTTTAATCGTAAGTTGAATTAATGGTCTATTCAATTGAATTAATCATGTTTATAACTACGATTAATTCATTGTCGCACAAATGTACAAAATGTGGGACGTCCATGTATCATTATCGATTTTTCATCTTCATCTTACTTCAGCTTTTAGATTATAGCACATTTTAATTAAAGGAATTGAGATATTTTAAAATGGAGAGTTAATAAAAATATATATGATGACACTTTTTAGAGAAAATAGAATAGATTGAGGTATAAGATAAATATTAAATTATGCTAATAAAAATTTAATTCACACTACAACGATCACAATATATATTGTAATAGTCGTAGTGATCGCAATCCTAGTGGTTGCAACAACAACCGCATCAACGACCGCAATCGTAATTTAAAATCATGTTTCAAATAAGTCCCTCGTCCAATATACATCACTTTAGCAAAGCTAGTAAGCTACTTCCATTATCAGTTCAAAAATCAGTGAGGCAGGCTTTTGATAAATTCACGACTGACGACTGATTTTCTCTAAGCATGCATGAACTGGTGAAAGGCAGAGTTCTTGAAGTTGTTGCCAATGTGAATGCCATTATCTTCAATAATAGTAAAAAGAATCATCCCACATGGGTTGGTAAACTCTCTCTTTGTCCAGCTAGCACAGTTTTGGTGTTGTGGCCATATTTTTTACCGTGTATATACATATAGAGTCATGCACACACAACTTGCTCTTCCAACTATGATTTCATCACTTAGGTGAATGCTCCTAGGGACCCATCATAGGTTTTGCAGGATAGGATAAATATCACATAACACTAAAGGTATGGTTGGTTGTTCCAGTTGGTTGTTCCGGTCCCCCATTGAGTAAATAAAATTGTTTGATGTGGTATTTAAGTCATGGGATGTTCTCTGATCTAATGAATTTAGTCTTTAGGGGTTGACTCATAAATCCTAACATTGGTTTTACACCAAAAATAATTGATTTTGAGTGAATTAATTCTATAAAATTGATTATGAATAAAAGTGGGTTGACTATAAAATCTCTAATTTTTTAATTTTTTTAATCTCATCCTTTAAATTACTTTTGTACCTATTTAAAAAAAAATTTGTCCCCGTGAGCATAGCTCAGTTGATAGGGACATGCATTGTTATATGCATGGGCCGAGGTTCGAACCCCGCACATCTCACTTATTCACCTTGAAAAAGGTGAATTCTAACCACTAAACTACTTGAAAAAAAAATTAAAAATTAAAAAATCAATGTTATCCTCTTTTTATATTTCATAGTTTATATCCACATTATTTTTCAAAAATAAATAAAAAATCATTTGAGAGGATCTCAATTCTCAATCCATGATAAAGATTAAACTCTCACTTTTTTTTTCTTTCGGTAGACCACTGAATTGTGTGGATGTAATTTACGTGTACGTTAGCTCAGCACAGAGCCAGGCAGAGAGGCAGGGCCTCAGGGAGAGTACCTCTAAATTTTTGTTGGAACATGCCATCTCACTTTTTTTTATTATTTCTCTTTTTAAAACTTTTTCTTTATACTGAAAATTGACCTTAAAATTTTGATCATTAACATTGTTATTATTAGTACCAAACAAAGAACTGTTCCAACAAATCTGGATGCATGGAAAATTTCAATTATGCTCAGCTTCTGACATGTGTACTCATTCACGAGGGATTCAAGTGTTACTCTTCTTGTGGTGGATACAAGATGGAGATTGGGAGGCATGAGAGGGTTTTGTTTCTTTTAATGAGACACAAAGGTTTGCACTTTGCAGAAATAGTATTGAGATGGTGAATAATATTGGCATAAAAGGGGGACCATATTATCCCATTTCAACAATGAGTTGATTTTAAAACTATTGAGGAGGGGACCATTTAGATTTTGAACTAATTAAGAAGCAATTAGTTTAGGGGAGCTTTATTTAGGTATAATAAGTCAACTTAAAACTTGGAATATATTTACAATTAATACATTGTTAACACCAATTTATTTTATCGGATCATGTATTGGTCACTCGACTGAAGTGAAAGTATTTATCTATTAGTTGAATCATGTAGAATTAGACGATAAAAAATCTTCTCATATCTATTTATTAGAAGTTAATATGCTCATATTTGATGAAGAATTGGTTGATTGTCAAACATATTGATGAAGAATTGGGTCAAACATATTTGAGCAGTCTATAAGGGTTGAGGTTTTTATCTAAGACGTCAAATGTCGAACCAACGATCACAAGGTTGAGGAGAGAATCATGCAACCAGATGCTCTAAATCACAAGGTTAAGGGAAACTCATATAAGGATTTCGAAGTTGCTATTAAATTTTAATTTTTTTTTTCCCTAAAAAAAAAATTTATTTTTTTGAAAGTGTTATTAAATTTTAATTAAAATTTGATAATATTGAATAAAATATCAAAAGACCGCACCATTGAGCTAACCAAATAAAATGCATTTTAATCTATAATCGGAACTATTTCGCATTCTCAAATCGCTTTTTATGAAAAATTATATGGTTTTCATACTAGAACCATAAAGTGGGTTGATTCATATAATGGTTTGGTTAACCATAAACACCCCTGCGAGTTGAGCTTCTCTCATATATTGGGCATATAATATTACTTTCTCCATTTTAAAATATATATTGTTCTTTCATTATACGGTTCACGTATAACCTACTTTGATAGTATTTTTTTACTAATAAATAAAGATAAATGTTAGTGCATAAGATATTAGATTTGTCTCAGAAAATATTGTCAAAATATAAATTTTTTATAATTTTTAATAATGGATAATTAAAGATATTATAGATCAAATATCATATTGACATGTGTAAAGTGATCAACTACAACATGTATTTTAAAATGGATGAAGTATACAATAATTTTTTTTACGGTATTATATAAAAATAATGCTAATTAATAATAGATAATTAAAGATATTATAGATCAAATATTATATTGACATGTGTAAAGTGATCAACTGCAACATATATTTTAAAATGGGTGGAGTATACAATAAATTTTTTTATGGTATTATATAAAAATAATGCTAAAAACACATATTAAAGAACACAAGATAGAAATATCGTCTTGGAATGTTTGTGTTTATTCTTTAAAAGTTTAAAAATTGTTATCTTCAAAAAGAAAGTTAAAGCATTGATCTGTTTGCTAGTCTATTTTAAAAAGATTAATTTTGTTACTTAAATATGTTCATATTAGACTTATAAACAAATTAATATATCATATCAAACCTATAATTTTTTAAAGAGAAATGATATTTGAACATCCATTGTGACAACTTTTATGATAATTTTTCTCTTATACTCACATTATTTTTTACTTTATTTCTCTATTGCTTTGATTTTCGTGCAAATACCTATTTTTTCTTTTGTAAATCATGGTTGTCCCATAAATTGTCCAATTTTATTTTTTTTGACAAAAATAAATTGTCCAAATAACACTCTTCTTTTTCAAAGAGAAATAATATTTGAACATTCATTCTGTGACAATTTTTCCTCTCATACTCACATTATTTTCTATTTTATCTCTCCATTGCTTTGATTTTCATGCAAATACCTATTTTTTCTTTGTAAATCATGATTGTCCCATAAGTTGTCAACAAAATAGTTATCCAAATTATGACAAAATAAAAATAGTTGTCCAAATAACACTCCTCTCTTCCAAAATAGTTGTCCCATAAGTCTATGACAAGTTTTTTTTTCCAGGTTACCGTCCAAATTTAGGCCTTAATTGATTAAATTTAGGTCTTGCAAATCTTAATTGGACACAATCTATTCTCACCATTATTTAGAGCACTTCTAATCATAATCTTATTATATAGAGACAACTATCATATTTACTTTTCATATTTACTCATGTATAACATTCGTTTGTCTATCCAATGCAATATAGGTTAAGACAACTATTAATGGTAATTTTTTCATTGAAAACAACAATTATTTTAGGGAAATTACAAAATTATATATTTAATATAAAATGCATAAATTTTAAGATAAATTTACTATTTTTAACTTCTTATGCTATGCAAATTTATAGATGATAGAAAAACTCTTAAAACATTATATGTTTAAACATCTTTTTTCCTTATCTTTATTGTGAGGTTCATTTCCTTTAACAACAAAAAAGTGTATATTGATTTTTTTTTTTTAATTTGATTAAATTGTAGCATTTTAGTTCTAACCATCCATTTTGTTATAACACATGGCGTTGATGTGGACACTCAATTACAGTGTCATGTGTCACAAATGTTAAGTTTAACTAACAAAATAAATAAAAATGACTAACTTACTATTACCTTTGTCCCTATTTATAAAATCATCTTCAATGAATTAATACAAACCTTGCAATAAGGATAAGAAATCACAAAGGTGTCTAAGCAACATTATACGTTAAATAGAGTAATGTAGAACCAACTTCCTGAATTTGAATGTGTACGATCAAGTTGGCCCATGACAACGCACCTTTCCATAATGAGTTGCATTTTATTATTACACTGAAATCGAGCTTTTAAATTATGAAAGACTACCCAACAACAGTTAAAACAACAATAATTAATGCTGAGTTTCTGAAATGTGTACCATCATTCAAGTGATACTTCTTGTTGTATTGTATAGTACTCGATGGCAGAAGATGGAAATAGAGAGACATGGGATGGCTTTGTTTCTTTTAACGAGACACAAAGATTGAAGAGATAAAAAAAATATATCAATAGAGCAAATAAGATATTGTGATTTGAGATTAAAATGGGGGTGACATTTAACCTGGGGAAGTGAAGTTTTTTTCCACTATGGAAAAGTGGATCTATTATGGATAGGTGGCAGTTTCAACCTGTTGCAATTAAAGAAAAGAAAAATTACTTTTTACTTACTTTATTCGGTTATATATGTGTTTGCAATCTCACCTCCTTATTGCTGCAATCAACTTCATCGGTCATTAAAAGGATTATTCTCCTCAGTAAATTTGCTCCAAACCAACCTCATCAGCCATCTCTACACCTCATCTGTGCATATCCACCACTGTGAATACTAGGGGTTTGGTTCGGTTTGGTTTGGTTTTAGGCATAAAAGTCATCTAAACCGCGAGATAAAAAAGCATGCGGTTTAATTTGGTTCGGTTGATTTTTAAAAAGTCATCCAAACCAAACCAAACCAATGCGGCTTGGATTGGTTCGGTTTGTGCGGTTTATCGCGAGATAAAAAAAAAATTACATTAACTTCATATCATCTCCATCAACCTTCAACAACAAAGATCCCAGAAAAATTCCAGAAAAAAATGAAGAAACCCCAACGTTTTTGAATTAAAACTAACGGAAATGACCAAAATGTGTAACGGAGAGAAAGTTAAGGAACCAAAATAAATCGAATTTTAATTAAAGGACCAAAGCGATACTACCTAAATAGTTAAGGGACCAAAAATACAATTAGCCTTTTTTTTAACAAGCCAAAATGGAATATATTAGGGGTCCATTTGGATTAGCTTATTTTAGAGCTTATATAAAATAGCTTATGCAAATAAATAAGTTTTTATGTACTATTTATAAGTTTTTAAGGTAGTTTATGAAAAACGCGTTTATGAAGATACAATTTTCGTTAGTGAGAGTTTATAAATTAAAAAAGCTTATTTATTTACATAAGCTATTTTTCATAAGCTCAAACCAAACATCACAAAGAGTGATTCATCTCGCACAAGGTGTGCAAAAGAAAACCACCCACCAAAAACACCGTTAAGAGTCTTATGTCATAAAAAGGCACTCTAGAAGAAAGACAAAACAAAACAAGCTACAAAAGAACACCCATACAAGGTAAAGGGTGACGCCACCGGTCATTGTAACTGAAGGCGAAAGTATGCATATTTGCCTCTAGCCAAGAAAAAGACATAAATTTAACATTGTCTACTAAATGATCCATGGAGACCATTTAGATTTTAGAAGAAGCAATCTAGTTCGTGAACCTGGATTGTGACTTATCTAATCAATTCAGATAGAATTTAATTTGGAAGAGAATGGATTCCACCCAGAAGAGATTTTCATGGAATATCTCATCACTTTTTATCTTGAATCATTTTTCTTTTTTTTACATATTTAAATCTCACAGTTTTTTTAGGGCAAATTTAAATCTCACAGTTAACATTTTTTCCTTCCTTTTTTATATTTCAAGCTTAAAGGGACATTGTACCAAAAACAAAACAAGACTTAAGGGACATGTAAATTTATTTATATAGACAATCAGGGGCAGCCCTATGTATGTGCAGCAAACCCCTTAAGAGAGCACCTCGAATTTAGAGGGCCCTCAAATTTGCAAAATAAGAAGAAAAAAACTTTGACCTACCGACAAAATTCATCATTAAATTTGTTCGCCTATAAATAAAAGATAAAAAGATAACAATTTTGTTGTCAATTATGTATTACTGTATGTAAATGTATGTATGTGTAGGTTAAAATCATCTTTAAACCGTAACTCATATGTTTATGAGTCCATTTTAATATTTAAATCGAGCCTTCAATGTGATTTAGTCGGCCCTATTGACAATCAGTAAGATTTCACCACTTTTTCGCACTTCATATAAATAATTATTTCAAACTACACTACACTTAAGTGTTTGGAAAGATTCGGGATAAAAATCAACTCTCATTTTTTTTGAATGAGAAAATCAACTCTCATTAGATGTAAGTATTGACCATATTTATACGACAGTGTACATCATTTATATTAAACTTAATTGTACCGGAGTTTCACATTATTTTAAGGCTAAAGTTTCACATTGTTAAAGATCTCAAATTATCTGATATATATTTGTGGTTTGACAACCTCATTTTATGTGATTGCTTTTGAGAGTGAGATTCGAACCAATTTAATATAATGTAAGAGTTGAGCAATAATTACAATGTTCATGTGATTTCTTTTTAGAGTGAGATCCGAGGCAATTTAATCTAATATCAGAGTTGGGTTAATAACTACAACGTGAGAATTGGACTCATAACTCACATTGTGCGTGAGAGTGGTTACTAAACATGGCGCCCCGGCAAATTCCATAACTCATGAATTCCAATCGCATTATTAGTTCTCGCCTTCCTCTCCCTTTTGTGTGCAATTAGAGTCAAAGGTGGGACAACCGGTCATGTCAACGGGTTGAGTAGGACGGCATGGTTAACACTAAGGGTTTGTTTGGATGATCAAAGAAAGTAAAAGGAAAGAAAGTAATAGGAAAGATTGTTTAAGGAATGAAAGTGAATAGAAAGAAGGTAGAATGTGAGATAATTGTTTGATTGTTTGGTACAAGTGAAAGTGAGAAGAAAGTGAAAGGAAATAATGACACATATTTTATTAAATGACACAAGTACCTCTCATTTAAAATATAACATGTTGTTACAACTATATAAATATGTATAATATAAATGGAAAAAAAAAAATCTGTCCTTGTAAATAAAGAAAATAGTGGTATAAATATTACAAGAAAAATGGAAAGGTAATCAAGCAATTTCATGAGGAACACTTGAGTACGTAATAGTGATGCAATGCTCTAAAATAAGGGCTATTTGGTCTTTTCGTTAAATTTATTGTTCTCTCTCAGCTTTCAAGGGATGGGGTCCACAAAAAATGCACTTTCTTTCCTCTCTCACATTCAAACCAAACCATGGAATCACACTTTTCCATAAACTTTCTATCCTTTCTACTATCAATCCTTCCACAATCAGTTGAAACAAACAGCCCCTAAACGAGCTTTGCTTTTCTGGCCCCCTATTTAGGCTGAAAAATACCTTTCAAAAGTTATCTACCGAACATAACTACTTTTTTGGGGGTATGGAAGACACCAGGAGGCCAATTGGAGTGTGGCATATTAATTAATGGACTAATTTGTGTTTCAAAGTGTAGAGACTCGTGATCCAAAAATTTCTAACTAGTAGACTAAAATTATATATCCACTAAATATATTACTCCCTTTAATCCTTATTATAACAGATTTTTTGAAGAACTTTTTGATCATATTTATAAGAAAAAAATTACAATTTTTAAAGTGCGTCTATTGTTTAAAGGACGTTTTACCCTCATTTTTAATTTTGTTTTTTAAATATTAGTCGATACATATTTAATGTATTACAATTTTTCATAAAAGTAAAATTTGATCAAATAATAGAAAGATAACAACAATTAATAACATCATCACTTTTGATGTTTTTTGTTTTTTCATCTTATAATAAAAATCGGAAAGAGTATTTTTTTTTATTCTCGCCTACATGAGACTTCTAAATTTCAAACTCTAACTATTTTTTTTTTAAGGAATGTCCAACTCTAACAATTAATATCCAACTATTTCAATCTCTTATAAAAGTATCATCAATTTCCACGTAGATATTTTGAAAGGGAAAGATTGCAAGTGAAAAAGATAAAGTTAGTATGTATAGGCATAAAAATCAACCAAGTACAGGCACGAGGTAGAGGGAAAAGCTTGAATCAAGATCAACCACAAATATCCCACCAATCTTTTCTGGTCAGGAGAAACCCAAATAAGAATTATAGGAAAAGAAGGATATATATAGCACAAATGCTCTAGAAAGTAGCAAAAACTAGGAGACAAAGCATAAGTTGTTCAATCAAGCTGAGTCAAGATGGGGTCATTCCAAAAGTGACTAATTGTTCATCTTTGAGTATGGTGGGGGATTAATCTAACCCTTATATGTATCATTTTCTTTTGTAGACCTTATCAAGTTGTCTCTTCTTTTTTTGATGTCCCTTCAATTATAA
>Ga0315914_1004362_pt1 | contig 21186 bp, 16 predicted proteins | sample MpolenodulesMG_FD_203920 | JGI IMG/M metagenome (GOLD analysis project Ga0315914, IMG submission 203920) | Medicago polymorpha root nodule microbial communities from Los Angeles, California, United States - elongated nodules | ecosystem: Host-associated > Plants > Roots > Nodule | place: USA...
CCCTCTCTTCATCAAAAAATAAAAATATAATCAAGAAAGAGTAAGATTAGGAGAGAGATAGGGTTAGAAAAGAGAAGGGTAGTAAAATGATGGAGAAGATTTTGTCCCATTAATTTTTTCTGTTAGGGGCAACTGAAATCAGTGTTCTCGACCATTTGTGAAAATTTGACAATTCAAATTTTAAATTTTGGATTTGTCGAGTCACAATGTGAATCATCTAATCTCTATTAATTGACTTGACTTGCCTAATTGTAGCGACTTCAAGAGTTATTGACTACAATAAATCTGAATTGATAAGTGCGGCCGTACCGTGATAGAAAAAGATCAGGTTTTTTTTATATTAAATTCAAACAAAAACTTCGTTTTATTTAAACAATTTGTTGAAAATTCTATGTGTAACCATATAATTTATAACATTATATATTTAATTATCACAATTTTGAAATAAAAAAAATTCCACAAAATTCCTCCATCAAAGAGTAAGAGGGCTTGATGAAACACAAGGCATTAGGTATCAAATCAGATATCAATTCATATGATTCGGTCAAAATAAGAGCAAAGAAAGACAGCTTATCATGCACTTTTGTTACATCGTGAACTAACCAAAAGTTTTTGCCATTACCAAAATTTACATATAATTATATATTAAGCAAATCCCTGTTTTTGCCTCTAATTAAGTGCCATTTTGCCACCATGTTATGTTAAAAAATATTTTAATAGTAGATAAGAGAAAAGTAATATTTGTTACCAAATGTGGAACAATTTTTGTAAGTGGGAAGTGGAGTCTTATGTCTAGCTGGTTAACTTGTGTGATAGGTATGGAGAGACAAGAAGCAGAGGCACCTGATACTACTTACAGTCACGAATTAGATAATCTTCAATTCTATCTGAAATTTTGCTTTTTGTGGCAAATATTCAGAGACAGACCAAATTTGAAGGAGAAGCTACATATAGTTCTTCCTCCTGTTAACAGAATTTTGTCGAACAATTTAATGTCTCAAATTATAAATTGCAAATATTAAAAAAAGATGATAGTTTTTTTTTTTTTAAAGAAAAAGAAAAGATGATAGTTAGTTAATCATATTTGATTCATACTATCCTAATAAATAATCAAGTCTTCTGCATAAATTACCTTCAATCACTAATGAATTTAAAATTGAATCAATTTATTTCTGAAAAAAGTTAGATTTTTTTTTGAATGGTAAAATAATATTAAAAACAAAAAATCAAATCAAATATACAAACAATTAGGATTCGCAGAAACGCCAAAAGCTCGAAATCGAAAAAAGAAAAAACACCACCAACACCAAAGAAAAGAGCAGACACCCACACCCAAAAAAAGAGATAGGATAAACACTCTACCCCTGCTAGAAGGCAAAAAGGAACCCCCTTTCAAAACCAGAACCCACCCCTTGGGGAGGTGAACCAAGCCAACTACCTCAAGAGCAGATACACAGAAGACAAAACAAACCTAGAGCGCCCCTGCTCAAAGGCACCCAAGTAAAACTCCTCCTCAGAAACTGCTCAAAGGTTGAAAATTAATTGTTTGTTAATAAATATTTGCTATTTCTAAAATTTTAAGGGTCATGCTATTTGTCCATAACTGTAAGTATGACCCTTAAAATTTTACTAGTACTAAATTAATCTTATTTACTAATATTGTCACCAACATAAATACAAATTGAGTACAATATTTTGAAAGTAGTATACTCGATAATTGTTGGAGGGATAAATTGACTAAATAACGAGGAGAAGGAGAATAAAGATCAAACTAAATAACGAAGAAAACCTCCAAAGATAGAATAATACTTGACTATTTTCATACAATCAATAAGATCTACGCATCACTCATATAACATACGATATCTTTTTCTAGTCTTTGCCAAAAACTATTTTCAAGACCGTAGAAAAAATTCAATTTAAAGAAGTAAATTGCTATTCAAAAAATTTGAAAGAATTATATAGGGACGGATGCATGTTGTTGTATGTATCAGCTGGTGCCAACACAAAATTTTTAGAAACATATTTTTTACTAGTATAATGTACTAATAGTTGATAATTTGACCATATGACCCACATTTATCACAAATCATTTCTCTCTTAACCAACACATATTATCGTATATCTCAAATTTTTATATACGGTGCCCCACTAATAAAAAATATCCTGGATCCGTTTATATAATTTAAAGGATTAAAATGTTAATTTACTTGCACTTTCTCTATGAAAATGTTGTTTAGCAAGTTGGCTTCGTCCTCACACTTTTATGACGGCTGATACTATAAGCTGCTAAGGTGGGAGACCAGGAATCCTGGCAGATAACAAAAGATTGTGCAAATGTATATAATATATGCTTTTTATAAAAATTATTTTGAACCAGATACCCCTTTTATCAAATGTTATAGAAAGTGTCATGGATAAACAAAAGTAATTTTTTAACTTTTGTTCTTTAGAGAGCACTATAGCTTAGGTAATAAACAAATATGCTCACATTTCTGTTGGTGAATATGTGAACTATTTTTTGTGGATAAATGATGTAGTATGGTCTCAGACACCAAGACAAATTGTTTTAAAGCGGCATACTAATTTACATATTATAATAATCGTAACATCAACAATTTGCTTGTTGTGATAATGGGGGCCTAAGTCATGTATTCGCAGCACTGTTAGGTGTGTATTAGATTATATATATTCCAAAGTAATATAAATAATATTATGCAACCGTAGGCTTTAAGTTCAGTGGGCCGTTGTAGGTGAGATTTCTTTCTCTCAAATGCAACTTTTGGTCGACATGGCAACATTTTTGTTAAATAATAAAAATTAAGATATAAAATAAGGGCAACTTTGATATTTTTAGATTCTTTTTAATTCAGTTAATTGCTTTAAATGTCCGTAGATTTTGCTATTTTTCAAAGGCAAAATTTATTAGTATAAATAAGATTCATTATAACGCTAAAGATTCTTTCGTATAATGCTAGAGTTTGGGTGGAAGTGTAAAGAGGAAGAAGGTAAAGGAGTTGACTTGTGATAAAGGTCCATCGGTGTTGTATATTCATGAGATATAATCAGAGATGATTGATGATTGTGCGAGTGTAGCTATGTAGAGCTTGAATCCTTGTGGTTTTTCTTACCGGCCATCGATTGATTCCTCAAGAGGGATTTTTATGTGGATAGTTCAAAGGTGGAGGTCTATTATTTCCTATAATGCTAGGGGTTTGGGTGGAAGTGTCAAGAGGAAGGAGGTAAATGAGTTGGCATGTGATAAAGGTATATCGGTGTTGTGAATTCATGAGATAAAATTAGAGATGATTGATGATTGTGAGAGTGTAGTTATCTGGGGCTCGAATCCGTGTGGTTTTTCTTATCGACCATTGATTGGTTCCTCAAGAGGAATTTTTATGTGGATAGTTCAGAGGTGAAGGTGTAGGTGACTATGAGTTTGGTTTATGTTTTTATTATTTATGTACGCTTCATTAAGACCGACAAAGTGTTCTATATTACACATGTGTATGTGTTATGTGACTCCCGTCGCAAGAAGAATCTTTGGGGGCTCTGAGGTGGGGTGATGGCTAACTATACAAGTGTGTGTTGGTGTTTGTATAGTGATTTCAATGCTACTTGATCCAAAGATAAAAGAAAGAGTAAATGGGGTGGTTCTATTCAAGGTGATTTTAATCATTTTAATGATTTCGATGTTGTTAATTGTTATGTTAAAGGCTTCAGTTGAGGCAAGATTGTATACATGTTATGTAGTTGGTAAGGAGGAGGAGTACAACATTTCGCTTTTACAATTTTCTGATGATACTCTAATTGTATGTGAGAAAGTTGGGTGAACGCTAGAGCTATAGAAGCTAACATCATTCTTTTTATGTTAACATCAAGGTTGAAGGTGAATTTTCATAAGAGCTTATTGGTAGGGGTGAATGTGTTTCATTCTTGGATGGTTATTAAAGCATCAATTGTGTTGAATTGTAAAATTGGTTGTATCTCTTTATTTATCATGACCTCCCAATTGGCAGTGATAGGAGGCAGTTATTAGAAAAATAAATTGCAGTAAATGGAACATTGTTTGTTTGGATAAGAAGGTTGACGGGTTGGGTATGACAAGGATTTTAAAGTTTAATAGAGATTTGTTAGGCAAATGGTGTTGGAGGATAAAGGTAGATCAATACAGTTTGTTGTTTAATGTGTTAGTGGCTAAATATGGACATGAAGATGGGAGAGTGAAGGAGGGTGGGCGATGGGGTTCTAGTTGGTGGAAGGAGGTAGTCGGTATTTGGAGAGATGTTGGGTTGGGAGTGGGTAGTTGGTTTGAAGACAATTTAGTGTGGGTGGTTAGTGATGGGACTGTTATGTAATAGGTTCCACCACCTTTTTTATTTAGCTAGGAATAAATTTATGTCGGTAGCTGATATGAGGGCTTGAGGTTGGGGTTTTGGGGGAGAGGCTTGGTTTTGTTGGGTTAGTGTGGGAGCTCGGGGGACCGTCCATATCGAGGCTAGACCAACCGCATAAGTGAGAGAGACACCACACTCTTACCCAAAACCTTAAGGCAATGAGTTTATGGGTCCTCTTACTTATAAGATGTCCAATCTTTACTTTTCTATCCAATGTGGGACATATAACTCATACTTGCACACAACGCTCCCCCTTAAGTGTGAGTCCATCAATTCATCATGCTTCCCCTTCAAGCGGAAGCTATTACTTGCTTGTATCTTCGTTGCTGCTTTCTCCGCAAGCGGACTGACACAAGGAGCTTGTTCCGCTGTTGCTGGTTTCTCCGCAACGGATCGGCTTCCTTGGTTGTACCCTTCATCAAACTAGGCTCTGATACCACTGTTGGGTCAGTGGGGGAGCTCAGGGACCGTCCACATCGAGGCTAGAGCAACCTCATAAGTGAGAGAGACACCACACTCTTATCCAAAAGCTTAATGCAATGGATTTATGGGGCCTCTTACTTATAAGGTGTTGAATCTTTACTTTTCTATCCAATGTGGGACATATAACTCACACTTGCACACAACAAGTTTTGGCATCAAATGTTATTAGCCTGGGAGGAGGAGGTGGGTAAGTGTTGCGAATTACTGTTTAATATTTTTTTGCAAGATGGAGTGGAAGATACACGGGATTGGAAGATTGATCATGGCGGGGTTTAAGATGTGTTGACAAAGGGAGATAAGGTTTTTCGTTCTGAAGATACCACCATTTTATGGAATAAAGTGGATCCTTTAAAGGTTACTTTATTTGTTTGGCGGTTATTACAATAAAGGATTCCCACGAGAGATCATTTATTGCGGCGATGGATGATACCGCGAAATGATATTCTTTGTTTGGGTGGGTACATGATGGAGGAAAGCGTCGATCTTATTTTCCTGAGTTGTTCAATCTCCGGGGGTCTCTATTATTTTGTTCAACAATGGTTATGGATGCAATCAGTCAGTCTTTTGGGTATTTCTAATCATGTTATCCAATTTGGAATGAAAGAATTACAGTTTACTTTTCATTTCATGTGGATTATATGGAAGAAAAGAAACTCACATTTTTTTTAGCATAAGCAGGTTTTGATACATCATCTTGTTGACAATGTTAATAAACATTTAACCTTCTCATAGTTGAAAGTGGAAGACAATATTTTGTCTTTTGATCTTCATCTCTGGTGGCATAGCTGGATTGGTTGTTTTGGATTTGTTATCTAGTTTTGAGTTTTTTTGTTTGTTTTACCAGTTTGGTTTTATTGTTTTTTTTTTAACAAGGAAAAATGAATTATATTAACACCATCATCGTAATTTCTGCAGCACAAGGTGTGCCATAACAATCACGGAAAGAAACACAGTATAGTCAAAAGTACAAATCAATCAGTCGATACCCATACATAAGAGCGGGTTCGACCACCAATTATGAGTACCGAAACTAAAGGCAACATTACTAGTTTTCAACCACCACAAGGAAGATGATTTTACTTTATCTAACATATGCGGTATAGAGCTTTGTTTATTCCTGAATAACCTGTCATTCCGATCATTCCACAAAACCCAAACACCCAGGAGCCATATAAGGTGAAAAAAGGATCGCCGCAATTTCAAATCACCTACGTAATGAATAAATTGCAAGAAATGGTCTGAAATAACCTGAGATTCGACCCCTTTAACACCGAGCCAAGCCCGCAACAACAACCACAACGCACCAAAAGATGGACAAGACAGAAACAGATGATTCAAGTCCTCAACATTCCCACACCTAGCAATACACAACCGCGCCTCCATAGAAATAATCTCATGGTTTGCCAAATTTTCTTTAGTAGGTAACCAATCCCTCAACAGTCGCTAAGCAAAGATAGAGACTTTCAGAGTTACCTGTTTATGCCAAATTAACTCCAAATTTTTATGTAAATGGGGTTGTTCCTGCGATGTCAACAAGTCATACACACCACAGACCGTGTACCCACCAGTCTGATCCGGTAACAAAAGCCACTTGTCAGAAGAAGAATCCTGCAAAGTAACTGTGAGTAATAGTTCCCTACACTCCTCTACCAACTCTTCCTCCCAAGCTCACAAAGGACGGAGCCACTGCCACGGCCCCTCCAACCTCCAAACCCAATAAGAACACGTTCCATACTGTGACTACTTTGTTGACATCCAAATCATATAGTCGTCTAAAACGCTCACACAACTGAACATTAACACGCCAACAATCACGCCAAAAATCAGTATCAACTCTGTACCCCACCCGTCTCCTAACACACAACGCAAACCACCCCTCCCCACCCTCGCTTATCCCATCTCTAATCTTCACTATCTCCTGCCACCAAGAAGAAAAACTCCGTCCTCCAAACCTCCATCCTCCACTCCATCCCTAGCCACCAGCACCTTACGTCACAACCCATCTCTCTACTAACAGCCTACAACACCATTTTCCCAACAAAGCAGTGTTAAACTCCCTCAACCTCTGGACACCCATCCCTCCGTACTCCTTCCTCAAACATAAGATTCAATGGAATAGATTATACCTGACAGAGCTTTGAAAAAGGAAAGAGCATAGATAGGAAATGCAGTCAGGACAAATTTGAGAAGGACCAAACGACCAACAAAAGAAAGGAACTGACTATGCCAACCAGACAATCTAGTCTTAATTCGATTAACAACAGGCTCCCAAAATAATAATTGGCGCGGATCGCCTCCAATCGGAAGACCCAAATAGAGGAACGACACTTTACCCACTTTGCAACCCAACATAGAAGCCGCTTCAGACAACCAAGAGGCATTAATATTGACCCCAACCAGAGAACTTTTATGGAAATTTACTTTCAAGCCAGACATAACCTCAAACAAAACCAAGCCAACCCGCATTGCACGAACATTGGCCTAACTTTTGTTTCCAATTAAGAGTGTATCATCAGCAAACTGTAAACGTGACACTACCGCCGGATTTGCGCCACCCACCCTGTACCCTGTAAAGGTATCTGTTTCAACCAAGGCTTTCATCAATACATTCAAGCCTTCTGCTACCAATAAAAACTAAAAGGGAGATAGAGGGTCACCCTAACGTAAACCCTGTTCAAGATGAAACTCATCAGTAGGACTACCATTCACTAAAACTGATGCAGTAACGGTACAGACACACTCTTTAATCCATTTTCTCCATAAAGTTTGAAAAGACATACTACCCATAACCTCATCAAGATACCCCCATTCAACAGAGTCGTACGCCTTTTCAAAGTCCACTTTGAACAACATAAGCTCTTTCTTCAACTTGCGAGCCTCATCAACCACCTCATTTGCTATCAGAATTCCATCAAGTATTTGTCTATTTTTTACAAAGGCAGATTGAACTTCTGACACAACACTTCCAATAAACTGTCTCAACCTGTTTGCTAAGATTTTTGCCAGAATTTTATAAAGACTACCCACCAACGAAATGGGTCAAAAATCATTCAATGACTGAGGATTCTCGACTTTAGGAATGAGGGCAATGAACGTAGAATTTGTACCTTTCGACAACTTTCCATTCCTATGAAATTCTGAAGTAAACCGCAAGATATCATTTTTCATCTCATTTCAGAAGTTCTTGATGAACCCAAAGTTGATGTCGTATGGACCCGGACTCTTAAAATTGTCGCAGTCCCACACCACTGCCTTAACTTCATCCACATAAAAAGGTTTTGTCAAGGTATCCATTTCCATGAATGAGAGCTTTTGAAACTGCAAGTTTTCCACATTAGACCGCGCCACTCTATCTGACAAGAAATGATTCTTAAAATGCATAAAACTGCTTGACGGATAGGGTTAACACCCTCCACCACCTCCCCATTCACCATAATCGAAGATAAAGAATTATAACGTCTTCTACCTGCCAGAATTGAGTGATAAAATTTTGAATTTGCATCACCATCACAGAGCCAATTTAACCTCGACTGTTGCCAACAAATACTAGTATTAAGACGGGACAAAGAATGAATATCCGTTGAAATACCATGCAATTCATCAAGCACTTCCTCCGACAACTCCGCCTCCTCCCCATTACTATCTATGGTCATCTGCCTGTTTTTCAAAGAATCAATTTTCGCTTGTAAATTACGAGTATGGGAGTCATGCCATTCCTTCAAAGCCACTTTGATTAGTTTCAATTTTTCTTTAAGGACATAACCGCCCCACCCTTGAACCTGGACTGAACTCCATTTTTCACGAACAAAATTATTGTAACCAAGCGTGTCCTGCCAACATTTCAACAACCGCAGAGGTCTCGGTCCCCAATTTTGTTCATCAATTAACAATAAAATTGGGCAGTGATCAGAAAGACCCCTTAAATGAGCCACCTGTAAACAATTAGGCCATATCAGACACCACTCTTCAGAGAGCAAAAACCTGTCCAACCTACTCATCAAACACCCATCTCCCTTGAACCACGTGAACTTTCGACCTCCCAATGGTAAATAGATTAAACTACAATCATCAATAAACTCGTTAAAAGGTGCATAATCATCTACAACCTGAGAATCCCGAACAGAGTGCCTTTCTTTTGAGGACCGAATAGAATTAAAATCCTCACCCAAACACACATTACAGTTACCTAAGGAATGCAAGCGCGCAGTTAGAGAGTCCCACAAAGTCTATTTAGCTCTCTGATCACATGGAGCATGCACATTGAACAGATAAAACTCATTATTAGATTTAATAAACCTGCCATGAATCAACAAGAAATGGTCCCGTCGAAACGATGCCCAAACCTCCACCTCTGAAGTATCCCAAACAGTAAGAAAACCTCATGACGCCCCAACAGACGGGCTATAAGAATAATCATGATTCGAGGGCCCCCAAATCGATGTACATAAAAAATCATCTATCAACTGCAATTTAGTTTCTTGGGTATACAACACAAAAGGAACCTTCTCCCTCACCAATTCCTTGACTTCCTTTCGTTTTTCCAACCCACCTAGGCCGCACACATTCCACGATAGCAACCTCATCTCACACACCCTCACCCCACCGTCCACTTTCCCCACCACCTAAGACCCTCCACCATCCGAACTCCCTCTCTCACCCAAATCACTCTTTTTTGACTCCCTGTTCCCAGTCCCTGCTCTAGAAAGTACACTAAACATATTATGATTGTCCCTTTCAAAATTTAACCCTATAGCCTTCCCTATCCCCCATACATCCTCAGCCGCCTCCTTCTCCTTCCCATGTGAAACCACCAAATGATTCCAATCTTTGTTAACAGACACAGTAGATGAGGCTTCGTCAGAAGTACCTTGAGATGTTTCTTCACAAATTGGTTGAGATCTAGCTGAACTCTTCCTCTTGCGAGCTCTTTTTTTCAAAGTATGCAACAATGCACATCTATCTTTGCTAGATAAACGCGCCACCTTTTCAGAGTATGAACCGAGTTACGCAGTTCACCACCAATTTTCCTACGTTTAGTATCATCACCTCTTTCCGGAATATTTTTCACTTTTCTCTTTCCCACCTTGAAAAACTGTCTTTTAGCCGTAAAAATAATACCAGCCCCTCCATGATGATCCTTCAACCATTATGTACTCCACAGACCGGACACCACATACTTGCCTGCAAAAGGGGGCCAGACAAAACCGAAACATGCCCATTTCCCTCTTTCTGAACCACAACTTGCTTTCCTTTCTCACCATTCAAGTTTCTAACAAGTTCAGATTGGTTCACCTCTTTTGAAATACCTTCATCTTGTAACATATTTCCATCATCTAAAATCACTTCGACATCATTAATCACAGGACGCAACACCGCAGCCAATGGTGAACTCTGCGATGTCGCCATGTCGGCAACCTTGTCTGGTTGAGTTTGCGACCCCAAATCTGACAAGGCCGCAAGTATGGCTGTTTCAATAGCATCATCTGTTCTATCAACATCCCTTGCCACAGTGTTTGTATTAACAGATTCATATGTAAAAATTGTTAGTCCATAAATTATTTCTGACAAGGCCGCATGTATGAGTTTGGTTTTATTGTTGTTGTATCTTAATACTTTAGTCATTTTTCTAAGCTGCTTGTGTTGTTTAGGAGACATCGGCAGTTTTAATATATTTATTTAATATTTTTTAATCTAAAGGTTTGGTCTAGTGGAAAAAATGTGAAGTGGGTGATAGACCATGCATGTATCTTAAACCCTATGAACCCTTAACATACACATATACCCCTCTATTTTGGCTAAAAAAAAATATACCCCTCTATTTGCTATTAAAAAAATCATAAACATTTTTTAGTTTGAGCTCGTGGTAAACAACAGAAGCTTCATTGATATATAACCAAAACGAATATGTCCCATCTTCGTACAAAATTAAGAGCCTATCCAATCATGGGTGCACTTAGGGCTACATATATGTGACCACAAAATTTTGTTTGCTAAGGGTATATTTGTTTATAAACCTCAGGTCAATGTACTATTGTTTCGATATAAATGATAAGTATTTTAATACAAAGTAGGAAGTATATGATTGTATAAACTGAGTTGAGAGAAAAATATTTTGTACTTGATTTGTTTACCGAAAATCTAACAATACCATGTGTAAGATTCGTAGCCTATAAGTAGGATAAATCTTTAGTAGTATATATACTTATAGATGTATACCTTTAATACAGTTTGAAAGAGAATAGAGTGTACATGAAGCTCTCTACAATTTGCTTTTTCAGATCACTTCAGCTTTTTCCTTCTAATTAGCTTAAATTCCTCTTCTCGTTGTCTATAAGTTGCTGAAAAATTAAATTCGTACTTTATTCTATACGCATAAATAAGTAATATCGACAACATGGCCAAAATTATTATCAATAAACATATATTATAATATAAAAAAAAATACTTGCTTCCAATTAAATGTTTTTGTTGAAAAAATTAGCATATTTACAGATACACTTAATTTCATATCATGTCATCTGAGCTAGATGTTAGAGTCAATACATCAACTCCAATTTGATTAAAAGTCATGTTCAATAAAATATCAGTTTGTGCCAAATTCATTGCTTTTCGGCCATACATGATTAAGAACAATGGTTTCTGATCATTACCCATATTATTATTTTTTGGCTTTTTTTAGATATGGCATTATTTTATATTATTTTGGTTCCGATCATTGTCCATATTTAAGAATATGAAAAAGGGGGTGTTTCTTTTTTTTGGTAGTGTAAAAGGGTGTGTTTCTAATCATTCATGCAACGGTTTTTTTTTTTGTTGGTAAAAAATCATATTTGTTACATATTTAGGAAACAAAAATAATTTATGGACTAACAATTTTTACATATCAATCTATAAGTTCCAAAGATTTTTCTAGACCTAAATAGTGTGAGCCATGTATAGTTACAACTGCTAGCTAAGATAAGCCATGGAAACAAGAATTTTCTTTCTATCCCACACTTTTGACTTCAACTTTAAAGGTCTTGATCTATAATTTTACGTTTTTCCGCATATGCTAGTTAAATCATCTTTAGTTAACATGTGTGAGATAAAAGATGAATATGTAAATTGGGAAACAAAAAGGGCGAGGTGGGTTAACGAATCATAATATATCACATTTATATGCTTTTGGAATTTATTTACATGTGGAGTGTAAAAGAAAAATTTTCACACAAAAGTGAATAGTTTCATTAACATCTTTTCTGAGGTGAATAGTTTCATCAACATGTTATGTAGTGAACTAAATGTATATGTATTCTTTCATATCCACTAGGTATTTATCTTTTGCTTTGTCAAATAATGAATGAAAAATTCAAGGTTAGAACCCTGGTCTTATATCTCAATGTCTTTATATGTATTTTTTGTGTGATCAAATAGTTAGAAATTTACATTTTTAAGATGAATTAGTTGAACCACACATATATTATTTGGATTGGCATGGATTGACCATTGCATGTAACTTGTAATACTTTATTTGACCTCATCCTTATTTGTTTGACACTGTTCAAGTTAGGCCAGCTCAGCTCGTCTCCACTCATCGCTGGTTTGACTGTTCAAGTCAAGCCAACTCAACTCGTCTCCACTCAACGTTGGTTTTATTGTTCAAGTCATGCCAGCTCGACTCGTCCTCATACAACACTGGGTCGACTGTTCAAATCAGGTCAGCCAGCTCAGCTCATCTTCACTTAATACTGTTATGTTTTAAGTTAACTATGCTCTGATTCCACGTGCCATGTACATATGATCAGCGTTTATGAAAGAGCGTCTCAACTCCATGCATCCGGTATAGACAAGTTGCACCTTAGTCCACGCACGGTCGTACTCAAAACAGACAACCAATGGGAGGCTCGGGATCACAACTTAATGGGCTTTGAATGATAAAAAAAAAAAAAAAAGGCTTGTTAAACCAACTCTTTGAGGGTTATAAAATGAGGATACTTAGGAGGTTTGAAGGGACATATTCTAGATTGTTGAATAGTGTATTTTTTTTATCTAAGTCGAGTGCTCTTGGAATTCCACCTAGGACATTTCATTGAGCATCTCACTGTTGTAATTAATTTGTGTTTACATACGTAAATATTATTCAATGCCTCTATGAATTGATTTAAGCTCAATATATGTATTTTTTATTATATTTTTTTTGGTGGTGATCGGGATTTGAACCCCGGACCTTGCATATATTATGTATTGTCCTTACCAACTGAGCTAAGCTCACGAGGACTTTTTTTTTTTTATTAACAACATAATAGGTACAAAATAATCTTGCTATTTTGTAGTTATTTATATTTACCGAAGAACGTGTTATGCACACAACATATATGGATTCTCTCATTTACTTTGCTTAAGAAGTATTCCTTATCACTTTGACCGATCACATAATTGGACAAGTTTTGAATTTGTTATTAAAATAATTTTTTTCCATCCCTTCTTAATTGTAATACTCACTCCTTTCAAACAAAGTGACATTTTAGATTTTGTTACATAGAGAAATAGAGTAATGCTGGATAAGCATGTTTTAATGGGTGTTAAAATTTACTAGATATAGAAAGGAATGCATATACATTAAAGTATGATGTTTAGAAAAGGAAAAAGAAGATAAAAAGTTCTATGCAAAGCGCACACACAGCAAATTTTACAATCCAAACAAAAATTAACACGTTTACAGCTTCACAACAAACAGTAAAATAGAAATCAAGTACAAAAACATACTTAACTTTATTTTGTTATCCAAAACAAATTCATAGCTTCTTAATTAATAATTACCTTATTATAGTCATGTCCACTTGCCTTGACAACTTGTCACAAACATATCCTATATATACATATATATTCATCTAACAAAAACCAAACCAAAAACCAAACACAAACATATCCTATATATACATACATATTCATCACACAAAAACCAAACCAAAAAACCAAACACAAACATATCCCTCCACATTCACAACAAAAAAAACAAGACCAATTTTCCTTTTCAATTTATGTCCCTATCTCCTTCATTCATGGCTTCTTCCACAATCCCTCATCACTTCTATTCAAACTATACTTCTGATTTCACCACACAACAAGGCTTTTCTTCATCAATTATGGACAATACTATGATGTGGGGTTGTCAAGAAAATATAATGCCTGTTTATGAAACTTATGGAGCATTTGATCAAATTGTGTCACTTGATTGTGATGCTTCTGCTTCTTGGATTCCAAATTTGATTGAGCAACAAGATTTCGCTGTTCCGGCTTTATTATCAGATTGTAAAATGGGATTTTATGGTGGAGGGTTTCAGAATTTCAATGGTAGATATAATAATAATCAGCCAAATATTATTGGTCATGAGTTTGTAGAAGATCAATGTTGTGGTTTGGTTGAAGATGTTAAACCACCTACAACTTATCCTAATGTTGCAAGAGAAAATTGGGTATGATGATAATTATCCTAATGTTTCATTCTTGTATAGTGCATGTCAAAGTGTTATTTATACCATGGTTTTTCTTGATCAAGTTCATGGTTTTGAATTGCCATTGGAGTCGCTTTTGCAATTACGCTGCAAACCTTTATATTAATTTCGCAACGCAATTGTGGTTACATACTCAAATTTAAAAGAATGATGCACACCTTTAGTTAATTTTTAAGTTTTCTAATGCATTAATAAGCATAATTTTTTTATTTTTTTTAAATTCATAGGTCCCTTGACATCTTAAGAAAATAAACTATTGTTTCTAGAATTAAGTTTTTCATAAATATTCAAGCTCATAGCTTTGAAAATAAAATTCACTGGATGTTTAAAAGAAATATTTCAAAAGGTCATGCATACACATCCAAGAGTCACATAAATATAAATAGATATGTATATATATATATGATTAGTTTTATTAAATAAATGTTAAATTGAAATTAATTGCAGGGAATTCAAGGTAATCAACTAGCAGCAGTTGAAGAACCAAACATAAAGGTAGGAAGGTACTCAGAAGAAGAAAGGAAAGAAAGAATTCTTCGATATTTGAAGAAAAGAAATCAAAGAAACTTCAACAAAACCATCAAGGTCTTATATATTTTCTCACATGGTAGTTTTTTTTTATTAATTTTGAATTAATAAACAAGATTATGAAATTCACTCCTTCACATAATTTTACAGTATGCATGTCGGAAAACTTTAGCTGATAGAAGAGTAAGAGTGAGGGGAAGGTTTGCAAGAAACAATGAGACATGTGAAGAAGATCACATGGCCACAAAAAAGCTTGAGAATCATCATGATCACATTAATGAAGACTTTTATGGTGCTGATTCATTCCAGTTCCAGGTAACTTTCATGAATTAAGGAGATTCTATAATAATTTTTTTGTTAATATAGATTCTATAAATTAATGACACTGAAATGTCATTATAATTATATTTTTTTTGGTTCTAATAAGTACTTAACATAATTAGAATACTTAATCTTTCAAAAAAAATAATTAGAATGCTTAAGGATACCCGCTAAACATTTTCACAAAAAATCATATTAAAATTAAATTTTTTAAGGATTTAATTAAAAACACTAAATCCATTAACCTCCGATTATAAAAAACTATTTAATTTTAATCATAATTATTTCTAAAAGTACACATATGAATGATGGTGAATATTTGACAACAAGTAAAACTATATAACTTTAATCACTCCATAAAATTAGAGATGAATTTTGTTTTTTCCATCTTTAATTTTTGTCACTAATTCATCATAAAATAGTGTCTACATTTTGTGTTTAATTGGAAATATAATTGTGAGGAATCCTAATTATGTTCTTAAATTGATGATTATTTATTTATGCAGTTAAAGAATGAGGAAGAGGACTGGCTTCAAGAGGCCATGGCAAGTTTGGTCTATTTATCTCATTCATCACCAGAGGATATGTGAATTAATTATAGCATCAAAGATATTCTAAATATATGATTGCTATGTAGCTCTTGGAGCATGGCTTCTCAGAAGGTTTAAATTAAGCTAGCTAGTTTGAAAGGTGAATAGGAAGAAAAAGTTTGATAGCTAGCTAGTTATTTCAAATTAAGTGTATTATGCTAATTAATTTTTCTTTGATAATTAATTACGTACGTAGATGTAAACTCTAATTGCATGGCAATGTTACCATCGATTGTAGATTGTTTAATTTGATGTTAATTTATTGGCATCTTTGTTAAAGAATTAAGTCAATATGTGGGCCTAGCTAGTTTGACTAGATCCGTGGGTTCATTGAAAGATATAATATTCCAATAAAATGGTAAAAATAAATATAAAAAATAAAAATAGTATTCCAATAAGGGACTTTATGTTTGAGTAGACAGAAATATTCCGATAACTCTAAGCTTTTATATGTCACAATCTTTATAACTGTTTGGGATCAATTATCATTATTGATGTAATTCACTCGATGTGATGATTACTGAAAGGCACTAATATAATTCAACTTCTCATATTCTACCATCTTATGTTATTGGGGGGTTTAGATGTGGGGGTCTACACGTTTTACAATTACTGTATGAGCAAATCTTTGGTTTCAATCTTTGCCACTAATTCTAGGAACATTTGAAAGTGACTCAAATGTGTTACTGTCATACTGTGTGAGCAAATATTTGGTTCAAACTTTGCCAGGAATTTTCTATCACATAAGAAACCAAATTCTATTCAATATACAAAGAAATTAATTAGTAAACTCTTCTCAAAAAAATTTATCAATAAGAAGAGTGTCTCTATATGAACCTACAAAAATTGTCCACATATGCAGTTCTAATGCCAAATTCAAATAAACGTGTATATCCCTATGAATGAGACTGACTAATAAGGCTTGATAAAAAATTAAGTGGATTTCTGTAAAAACAAAATATATTAAGGGTGGGAGATTGTTTTTTAGGCATTTAGGATTGTTCACATGCACCTAGAAAAAACACTTTCGACGATATTTAACAACTGTTTCTGATCGAACGGTAGTTATAAACTATTCATCACTATTTAAATTGGTTTAATTGATTTAAAAAATTATATAAGTGGTTATTATCTACTTGCGGGAGAATTTTCAATAACTCGAGGTTTTGTTTTCTCTCATGTTTAAGAATACGAAATCGTTTTTTTTAGTTAACCTTTCAATTTATTTGCGAAATGGAGAAAAACTTTACTCTTATAATTTTTTAACTTATTCAAGAGTATGAAGGACATCAAGGAGAAACTTGACATCCATCCTGAAGTTTACTCTTGTAATTGATTTTGTTTAAAAAAAAATCAATTTATAATAAAATCATTTCACTTAATCTTTGTTGAAATTATGTTTAATTTAGATAAAATTTTATTTCTTTTAATTTAAAAGTATAATAGAATATATAGAGGTTCACTATTGGTATTAAAACATGATATTAATTCTTTCGGGAAAAAAAACATGATATTAATTGGATCGTACTAGAATTTCTAATATAAAAACATAATATTGTATTAATCTTGTTATTTTATTTGAGATTGACCAGATAATAAAATGATAGAAGTCACTAAAACCACAAATGAATCTTATCATTTTTATTTTACTTTGAAATATGATTTTTATTTATTTACTTTTAGATATTTTAATTTATTAACATACGAATAATTTATAAAAAAAAAGTTCCTTTAGAAAAATTATTTATAAAAATTTACATACAATTATTTTAAGGATCAAAGATGTTTTAACCCTTTACCATATAGGCGTACCTTGTGTAAATTTATATATCTAGACTTCCCGTTGTGTATAAGTTTCTTCTCTTTTAGTTCATTTTTTATTTCTTTTTGATTAATTTTTATTTGCACATGGGGAATATCATATTACAATATAAGAGAAGAATATTATATAAGGGAGTATCATATTATGTTTCTTTTCAACTAATATAAGAGAAAAATCTTATAAACCCACTTGAGTTGGCCTAGTGACGTGGTTTGAGATCTTGGAGTGTGTTCCTTCTTAAATGTTCATTCTTAAGGTCTCAGGTTCGATTTTTCCCGGTGTTGATTAATTAGATTCTTCTATGTACCAATTTGAATAGGCTAGTTGAACTTAAAAAAAAACAAAACTTATATTAAAAGGGGAAATTTTAAAAAAAATGAGTGAATCATCAACTTCGTCCCTAAATTTGCACGAATCGGCCAAATTCGTTCCCCAATTTAACGAAATATCAAAATAGTTCCTGAATTTGTCAGACGTCTATCAAAATGGTCCCTCCGATCAAATGCTCTGTTACATCCTATGTTGTCTTGTACACGTGCCAACAAGGAAGCCACGTGTACAAGGACCTATTTGATGGAAACAATGAAAATTTCAGTTTTCACTTTTCAACTTAATTTTTTTCCTTCTGTTTTTCCAGTTTTACCCCTCTTTTACCCTTACCTTCCACTCTCAAATTTCACTTTTTTCACATCAAACACGTCAATGACCTTTCTCCTTCTTGCTAAAACATTCACCACTTTCACCTCTCCAAAATCATCATCATGTCCTGCGATCAACATTGGATTTTTGAAGGAAAAATTCGTCTTTGGTTAATGTAACGTCGTTCCTCTTCTTTTTCTTTTTCTTTGTTCGTTTTCACCCATTTTTTGTCCATTTTTTAATTTTTGTTTTCAATTTTTATCATTTAGTTTTCAACTTTAAACTTCATTTGATGTTTGCTTTGTTGTTTGTTTGTGAGTGTTGTGTTTTTGAGACGACTGTTTAGATTATTCATTTTAGGATTTTCAGTTTAAGACTTAAAAATTTGATTTTTTTCTGGTTGGTTACTAAAATTGATGAAGATTAACTTAGTAATGAAGGAAATTACTGATTGATTAAAACAGTTTCTAAAAAGGGTTTGCATTTTGATGTTGTTTTGTTTGTGATTATGACTAATATTGCCAAAATCCGTATGATGGAAGACAATATCATGTTAATCCTGCATCACTGTGGTGGTTTAGAGTGAGATGAGTATTGGAGGCTGCAATATGTTCGTGGTGAATTCTGTGTTTGGGAAAAAATGGATGTTGATGAGTTATGTTTGTGGGACATTGCAGAGGCTACTTTAAGGATAAAATTAATTTCTGTTTCTATAATTCAATGACTTATTTGATGGTTTTTTAATATAATGTAGGGATCAATTTGATAGTTAGACAAATAATTCAGGGACTAATATGATGGTAATATTATTACAGAAAGACTACATTTCATTCATCTTCAACCTCTTTTCATTACAACTCTACACACACCTAGAACAATACAGTAGCATGGACTGAACCTTCTCCATAAATCTTGTCTTTCTTCCATGACCAACACCAATTCCATTGCTTTTAAAGTAACCTAGTTCTTCAACTTCATCAACCCAGACAAAAAATTCACAATTTTCAACATCATCTTGTACAAAACAAAATTCAGAACCATAAAGTGTTGATCAAACCATTCTTACGTCACACAAGAATGGTTAAACAAACCTGTGGCAGAGGGCAAACATAGAAAGACCTTTCTAGGTTTTTGATAGTGTTGGTTTTTCTTACAGCACAAATTTTACCATACCAACATTCAATCACTCTCACATCACCATTAAACATGGAGCTTGTAGATGAAACTGAAGTTTGATAACTCTTTTTGTCCATATGCCCACCCCCATCATTTCAAATTTTATTTGAATAGTTTTGCTCGAAGAAATTTTGAGGATTCTGGTTTTCGGATTTAATAAAAAAAATTAGTGTTTGGAGTTTTTTGAATTGGGGAAGAACTTTACCACTAATTATTGGAAGAAATTTTGGGGATTTTGGAGTGTAGATTAAAGATTGTAAAATTAGGGTTCCAATTTTATATAGTTGGGGAAGTAAGAGCTGTTAGGGAAGAAAGAAAGAGTCGTTGGGGAGGAAAGAACATTTTCTACAAATCAATCAATTTCGTCCTTGGAAATTTTGGTCACTATCGGCCAAATTAGTCCCTGCTTATGTGACATCTTATATGGGAGAGGTTAATGGCCATGTTAGCACCGTTAACACTCCAATTGGACGAAGGGGCTAAATTGATTGACATTTAACAAATTCAGAGACTATTTTGATATTTCGTTAAATTGGGGGATGAATTTGGCCAATTCATACAAATTCAAGAACAAAATTGATGATTCACTCAAAAAAATTATAGGGGAAAACCAAAACACGTGCATGGGACGAAAACACCTTTAACCATTTTTTTAAATAGTTTACTTTAAATTGATTTTTCTGTTTCATATTTTTAAGTAATTAGTTTGTAGTTTTGAGTAATAGTTTCAATAATTTAAGTACTCTCTAAGTGTACTCTACATATTACTATGTAAGCATAAAATGTAAGTACTTCTTGTGGGTTAAATTTAGGGGGAATCTAAAAAAAATATATGGAAAACCTAAACATGTGCATGGGACGAAAACACCTTTAAATTTATTTTTATAAATATTTTACTAAATTATTTTTTCTGTTTCATAATTTTAAGTATTAGTTTGTAGTTTTGAATAACTGTTTCAATAATTTAAGTACTCTCTAAGTGTACTCTACATATTACTATGCAAGCATAAAATGTAAGTACTTCTTGTGGGTTAAAATTTCACAAAAGGATGGGATGCACTCTCCTAAATCCCAATCCTAAGTCCTAACTAGATTTATTTTGTACACAAGAGTTTAGATCAAACTCTTGAATACGTTTTTTTTTTGTGGTGATCGGGGTTTGAACTCCAGATCTTGCATATATTTTGTATTATTCATACCAACTGAGTTAAGTTCACGAGGACAAACTCTTGAATACTTGTTTAAAGGAATGTAATTCTTCACCAACCAAATCAACCGCCTGTTGATTATCTCAAATTTACATTCTAAATTTTTTAATTATTTCTTAATAACTAAATTCAGTTAATCATTTTAAAGTTTATTTGTATTATTTTATAAATAAAAAATACCCATAAATTATAAGGAAAATTTATTATCTTTTGGAAATTGATGCCTTTTGCAATACCAATACGTACCCTTTTAAAAAGCACCCAAGCTAAAAATGTTCTAAGTTATTTTTATGATTAAAGCATTAAAGTAAAAAAAGTGTACCATACCTCAACATTTACAATTGTATTTCAATTGATTCCTCCCTAGCTCCTTGCAATGCTACCGAAAAAAAACACAAGTACTTTTTCAATTAAAAAACAATGCATGAAAGATTGGTAGCTTCTAATCCTAATTGTATTTCAATTGATTCCTCCCCAGCTCCTTCCAGAAATTATGTTCATCGCTTTATATATATATATATATATATA
>Ga0315914_1004363_pt1 | contig 21186 bp, 12 predicted proteins | sample MpolenodulesMG_FD_203920 | JGI IMG/M metagenome (GOLD analysis project Ga0315914, IMG submission 203920) | Medicago polymorpha root nodule microbial communities from Los Angeles, California, United States - elongated nodules | ecosystem: Host-associated > Plants > Roots > Nodule | place: USA...
TGGCAAATAAATTCCAACATTCTTAAGTGATTGCCCCTGACTCTTGTTGATTGTCATGGCAAATGAAACAGATATTGGAAATTGTCTTCTTTGAAACTTGAAAGGAATTTTAACATCAGACGGTGAAGAGAGATAACCTAGGTATGAACACTTTTTCGCCAATATTACTTCCAGAAATAACCTTTCCTTCAAGAACAAATTTTTCTTTATGTATCAATCAACCGTTGAATTGGAAAATGAGAGATCACTAAATTAAAAAGGTTGAAGAGGATCCACATCCTAGTAATCTATAGTTGTTTTTAAATACAGTGATAAGAATTATTTGAAACAAGTATAAATAACTTAAAGTTTTGAGTTTAAATTTAAAGTGTAGTACATCTTAAGTTTTTGGCCTTTTTATTTTGAGGTTTTTGGTCTACTATATATATTTCTTTTAATAAAAATTTCCAAGCAAATAATAAATACAATTATTGAACCAACTTTTTTTAGCAAAACATTTGTTCATATATTTTATATTTTTTTATAAAATATATTTAATTTAAATAATACTAGAGTTAGTTGCCAGAAATTATAAGACATGGTGTAAAAGAATGGTAAAAGACAAAATACAATAAATTTCAACGGAAACACCGTAAAGGAAGACTCAAAGCTCGATAAATCATAACCATAAACATTTTTTAGGGCTAATTTGATTCATAAATTAAATATAAAGCAAAAATTTAGAAGGATGGTAGTTGAGTTTATGGAGAAAAATAATGGAACTTGGGTATGTAACAAAAGGGGAGGAGAATTGATGAAGGGTAGTAAAGGAAAATAATGGTAGCAATAACCAAAATACAAAATTTAATGCATAATTGATTTTGATTAACTCAAAAGTTAAGTATTGTAGTTTCAATTAAAACTACTTTTGAAAATGAAAATTGATTATGAGAAGTTGGACGAAACATATTGAAATTATTTTTTGAGGGATAACATATTGGAATTATTAGTTTTACCATTTGAGATTACTAGAATTATTTTTAATTAATGATGTAAAAGCTGAATCAAATGTCAAATTTCGCCATGTTTCAACACTCTCTTAGTTCATAAAAAAAGGAAGATGGAAGTCCAATTGAAGAAGGAATTGTGGCAATTAAATGGAGTTAGAGCAAGGATTTTTACTTGCTTCAAAATTTATCTTAACACAAATAAATTTGTAATCTAAGTAAAAGATAGTTAATAAGTTATAAAAAAAAAAAAAAAGTTCATGAAAATCACTTGCGATTTTTTTTTCCTTCAGATAAAAGGACAAACATCAATTGAAACTGAGATCCACATTTATGTTTTCGAGCTCATGAAAATTTTTAGTATAGTAAAAATCATCCAGCTGCAAAGTTTTATATTTTCACTGATAAATTATTCATAATTCTTTTTTTTTTAAATTATTAATAATTCTTTTTTTTTAAGGAATTATTAATAATTCTTCAAAGGCAATATTTCACTATCTTTCAAAAAGGATACTATGACGTATATCCCGTAGTGGAAGGAAAATGAAATTGATTGTTACCCTAAACGCCCCACCACCGCACCGTTCTAGTGATTCAGTACCACCAACTCATTATTATTAATTTATTATTGTTGCTTTTTATTAAATCTCCACGTTGTACTTCATCTATTTCGTTATAAATCATAATCAAAATAAAAAAAATATGTTTCGTTATAAATGTTTTAGAGAAATGTCCTTTTACACGAAATCTAACATTCATCTTAAAATTATTCAAAAAGAAAACGCTACATCCTTATTTCTTGTCATATACATTATGGCGATTCGCTATCATGTATATCTGGGCACATGATGTCGGTTTACATGTATTTCTTGTCAAATCCTTAAAAAAAAGTGTTTCTTTACATTTCTTTTTATTTCTCTTTCTTTGTATTTGAGGTCCACGCTATTTATATGCTGTGTGAAAATAACACAATTTCTATATCATCAAAAAACACAGCTTATGTATTTAAGTTGTACAAATCAATAATCAAAATAATCATAAACAACAACAACATGTTTAGATATAAAGCAAAACTATAATCAAACAAAAAACAAACAAGATAAAGAGTATATTATATATATTACAGTGAAAAATAATACTCCATATCATGATAAGGTGCCCATAATAGGTAGTTGGTGGTTTCATTAAAAAAATAAGTAGTTGGTAGTTAAAACTTAAGGAATTCAATTCAATTCCACCTTCAATATGTAGTTATTAGTTTAATAAACGTGTAATGTTGATGTTTTAACCATTTTTGTTTAAACATTAAAGTAGTCCTTCATTTATTTATTTTTTGTTTGTTTTTTTAATGATAAATGTTACCGATTAGTTGCTAGTTTGATACACCCTCCGGTCCTTTTTATAAAAAATAAATGGCTCAAGGAAGTTAATGTATTTGGTGTATATTATGAACCAAATACATCAATTTTAGTTGACCAATTTGTCTCTTGTAAAAAAGACCGGAGGAAGTACTTAATTTTTTGTCCGAGTTTGAACTCAGGACATTTATCTTCTTATCCCTTGGTTCAAATCAATTTAGTTATCTAACCCTTTGTTTGTTTTTCTTTTTTCACTCAAATTTGAGAATTAATGAATGTTTGGACAAATTATTTTAAAAATGAACATGACAAAATATGGTGAGATGATGAAGTTTATTATATTTCTAATTGTAAAATATGGGGATGGGGATGAAATGAGATCTTTTAATTATGAAATATGTTGTTTTGAAAATAGTTAGGATTTGATTTATGCACACCGTGGGTTTAAAGAGTTTTTACGGTATCAAATTTGAACTTGTAATCATCTTCAAATTGGTCCCTTGACACATTGAAATCATCTTTATTGGTCATAAATGTTCTTAAGAGGGACGAGTCAAACTCAATTGTGATGGATTTTATAAAGAAAATAGAAATCATGTGGGTTGTGGCGGTCGTCATCAAAACTCTCATGGCAAATAACTCAAAAGATTCATGCGAAAGATAGGTACTTGCAAGATTATGTGACTATCCATTTGCTGATTCGGCATATTAAAAATTTCTTGAATCGTATTTGACACATTCAAGTTCGTCGTACTTGGTTAGAAGAAAATAGAAGTATTGATTGACTTACTAATTTTAGTCTTACAGTGGATTCTTGAAATTTAATTGTATTGAAGACACTTTATAGTGAGCTTAATAGTCTCCTTTTTATGACATTTTCAAGACTTGTATGTCTAAGAATGTTGGTTAACTCGTTTAATTATGTTTCTTTTAGGTTTCACCCTCTTTTGTACAAAAATAAAAATAATAATAATTTTTACATTATCAATCGATTACAAGCATCAGCTCACTTCCTTAAAAAAAAACATTAGTTCACTAAAATATTTGATCTTTCTTGTAATATATTATTGATTGGAACATGCTAAAAGTATAAAACATTTATACGGACAATATATATGAATTAAATTCCAACTACTTTAATTTGAAGATGTTTCTTTAAGAAAATGAAATATCCCCTCCGTCCCATTTTACAAGAGTATTTTATAAAAATCAAAGGCATTAAGAATTGTTATTGGAGTAGTAAAATTGACACACACACGTATGTATATGTATGTATGTATGTATGTATATATATATATGAATATTATCAAATTGTTCGTTGTATATAAATATGTTTAATTTTTTATATATAATTAATTTTAGCTTTTTATTTTCTAAGATACATTAATAGTATTTTTTTTTTTTTTGAAGAGGCTAAAATGAAATATATTACCACATAAAAGCGTTATTCCCAGCACAGGGTGTATCAAGGAAGAACAGTAAGGTTTGAACAATATTTACAAAGGGAAAACAAAAACAAGAAAAAAGAAGCAAATGGAAAGAAACTATTAGCTTATGCCCAATAGTTGATAAAATGAATAATAAATATATTAAAAATTTATAAATAGTCTTATATTTTAATAAGAATTTTTTATTTTATTTTAAATAATCCTACAATTAGAGAGAGAGTAGTCGTCTTTATTTTGTCCCTCAACCTACCTTTCACCTTGAAATAAATTAGCGAATGTGATGCAGGTAATGGGGGCACTGCACGAGCCATGACCATTTATTTCATCAAACCCCCATGATTTAATTTTATAGTAACATGCAGACATAAAGGGCTTCTTTGTAGTTTGGTTGGAAACTCAAGGGCGGTTCGGTGACGGTATAAGCTGTTTGTGATGACAGGAACTGAGTTAGAAATGGGATTTCCACTATATCAGTGTTTAGAAAGAACATAAATTGAATTAAATATGTCAAAACAATTTTGAATCAAGGAAAACAGCTAACTTTTTTTTGGGTTGGAGAAATAGAGATACGATAAATAAAACTAAGACGTGAATTAGAAGTATTTAAATGAAAAAATGAATGTTGAACATAAAATATGGTGTCCTACTTAATTGTGTAGTTGTTGTTAGTTCAATATAACAATTCTTCGGACTTTCCTCATAACACAACATTAATTTGACGAGATTAGAGACGGTTGATCCTCATTACCCTCTAGCCATTGTCCACATATTAGTTTGCTTAAGTGGTCATTTTACATATTAGGTTGCACGTATTGTTTTAACGTCTAATAACATTTATTCGCTTCAACACAACAAATCTTAAAAAATCATTTCAAATTTAATATTGAATTCAAGAATTAGTTTTTAGGAAATACCATTTCCCACGAATGCCAATCCATAATAAACACAAATTACACAAGTAATAGCCATATTTTCCACCAAACACCTAAGTTTTTTTATATTAAAAAATAATGTTTGAAGATAACCGCTTAGTGATTGTGGTTTTCATTTGTTTTGTTTTTGTAGTGAATATCATTGCTCTTAATTTTTTATATGAAATATAAAGAAAGAATTTAAATAAAGAATGCAACGAAACTACAATTATGAGGGGGGGTTATGTATAAGACTTGCATCTCAATAGCAATCCTTCTTATTTCTTCTTCAATGAAAGTAGTTAATAAGCTATGGAAAGACTCTTTGTTTTTGGTAATATAATTCATTTTAATCTCTTAAAAAAAAGTTAATTAGCTATAGAGTACATACTATTAGGCAAAACATCTTCCATTAAAGATGCTCTTAGACTCTTGATTTTGGTTTGATAGTGTTCTTTTATTTTCTAATGAAACTCTGTGTTCTCGTGGTAATTAATGTGTGGAAAAGGAATGCCTCATCACAAACTTCTCAGCATAATTAAATAGAACTTTTTTGTTGACAGCAAATAGAACTTAAATTACCATAAAAACATGCACTTCCTTTTTTTTTTCCTTCCCTGCGACTATTCTGATACTGGCTTTAGTGCTTAACTAAGTACAAATGTAGAAAACAGTCCTCTTTCAAACACTTTTTAGGTTAAATACAAGTACAAGTGCAGTTACTAAACACTTGATTTGAAGTTGAACCTTTTCCGTAGGTTGGTGCTCACCCCACCTTGCGACTGCTATGCTATGTGCACTATTCTTCGTCTTTGTCCCTATTTGTGGACAACAACGGTGACGTTATCAATTCCCCACCATCGTCAATTTGGCCCGCTAGCTTTGGTTTACACTAAATTGACCTTCTAGAGTAATCCAAAAAAAAATTTGACCTTCTAGAATTATATCGAAAAAATACTAGTAATATCAATTCTATCAAAATAAGTTGACCCTCTAGAATATGCAATGGTTTTTAAAAATGTAATTGTAACTATTCATTTTAAAACGTTGTATTCTTTTGAAGGAAAAAATAGAACTTTTTTTTGTGTCCGGCGTTCAAATCCCGGACATTTCATATATTATGTATTGTCCTTACCAACTGAGATAAATTTACAGTAAAAAAACATTTTTAGTAATATCAATTGAGCTTCTAATAATATCAATTCTATAAATAAATAAAAAAAACAACTTTTTGAAATGAATAGTTACAATTACATTTTAAAAATAGACCTTTTAGTATTATGATAGATGGCATACTACTAAGAAGTTCTTATATTGTACCTCATTTATCATTTTCTTGTCATATATATACATATTAGTTCAAGTTGATTTAGACTTGTATATTTCTTAAGTAATGTCTTATGTTTGAGTCTATATAAATGATGTATGCGGTCACTAAGCTAAATTTTGCATTGTGCCTGTTACTCTAAGATTTATTAGATATACTATAAAATAATTCACAATTATTTTTATTTTCACAACTCTCGTTTCTCTCTCATCCTTCTTTTATATTTTTCTATTTTCTTTCTCAAGATTCTAATTTTTCTTTTTTAGAAAAGAAATGATAAATTACTTTCTATTTTTTTTTTTAAAAAAAGAAAATGATAAATTACCAGTAACAACAATGATATTAATGATCATTTACTACTGTATTGTGTGAGATTGAACTTTATCAATTGAGGTTATAAAATCAAACTCTTACTATTAAGTTGCATCTTATGAACTTTTGTCTCTAGATATTATAACTATGACTAATTGTTTAAGACTTCCAAACCTGTTAATTATACTAATAATTATGAAGCTTGCAGGAAAAGTGAAAAAATTTTAAGCAAGTTCTGGGCTGATGATGATTTGGACACGGATCAGGCTTCTGACAGCACTCTTGAGCCTGACATAAATGCTGAGATTGAAGGGGATATTGAAGATGGGAGTTTATTTACTCCTTTTATGTCAAAAAAGCAGAAGAAGTATAATAAGAAGAAACATGGCAATAAGCTAAATGATACAATGGTTCAAAGTACAAGTACTGAGCACATACAAACTCGTTCCAAAAAGAGTGTGATCAAAAGCAATCCAAAATATTTGTAGAAGTACATCCAAAGCTTATACAAGTTTTTGTTATAGGCTAGAATTCTAATATGCTTCTGTTTATTTTGCCTTAGTTTGGCTTTGGTGTAATACTCTTGTGTACATGGGTTCAGGTCCCCAAATCCTGACTTTTTAGCATTTTTGTGCCTTATAAAAAAAAATATTAATAATACTTCATCTCATTATTAAGTGACAAATACTAAAGTTTACAATTTATCAAAAAAATAATGCAAGTTTTTAAATTTTAAGCGGTTATTAAAAAATTCAAAAAGTTAATATACCAACAATTGGTATTCCAAATATATTAAAATATATAATTTTAATATATATATTATAATAATTATTAATGTAATTAAAAAGTGTAAACCCGCTGGCTCAAGGTCATATATTCACCGATGCTTACACTAATAAAGAACAAATAAATCAAGCAATTAAATTCAAATGGTTAATGAGCTCCACCAAATGATAAATCGTTCGCGAGAACTCGAGTTCGATTGCTGGATGAAACAATTTCTGACCATATTATACTTACCTTACGACGGAAGTCCGTATTATTAGGGACTCCTTTCTTTGAGAACCAGATGTTTAACACACAAAAATGTAAAAAGGGTGATAAATTATCATAAAACGACTTAAACACATTCAAAACCAGATGTATAAAAGATATTTATTATTCTAATATTTTAGAGGTGTCTACTTATAACGCATATGAATATATGTCGTTCCTTAGGAGTATCTATGTGTCAGAGCAAAGAAAAAGTCAAGCTTTTTTTAGAACACTTTATCAAATATCCAATGTATTCTAAAATTTACGCTTTTATTTTATTAAGGACACATTTCTACTACGAGAGTCAGGCTTCCAACTTGATTGGGATGACCCTGATTTTGATAAGTGACAGATATCGGCGCGTGTCTAACACTAAAACACTTATAATTCGATGAGTATTCTCCCTCCGGAGCTAGCCATAGCGAATAAAGTTGCTACCCTATCTTATAGAGTTTCTTTTCTTACCCTTATGATTGTTCAAATTATGAAATTTAAAATGCGTAGGTCTTGAAGGTTGTTTTCTATGTGTATTTACAATGTTAGAATTATAAAATCAAAAATATTTTAGGGAGCACAAGAAACCCAGAGTAAATTAAAAAAAACTAGAACATCGACCCGTGCGATGCACGGGTCCAACCAACGAAGAAAAGCGCCGAATAAGTTATACCGTCTAATTGGGTTGTAATTTAATAGTTCCATAAGGAATATGATGTATTATATAATTAGTATTAAGTTGACATCGTTAGAGTATGACATCATTAAAGTACAAATAAGAGACATGGACAATTTATGCAAACACGTTCTTGGATTTACATGGACAATTTACCAAGCAAATTTTTACTACATTAGAATATATAACTATCTTTGATTTTTATAAACTCTAATTGGGAATGAAGATAGTGGAGGTAAGATGTTTGAGACATGCTAACCTTTAAGGCTTAAGAGAGGTTACACGCTCATTCAACATTATGTTACTTAAAATAAATGGTTTCAAACATATACATTCAATCCTAGTCAGGTGTGCTTTACCATATGACCAACTAACTTACATTAACAAAGGATAACTAATGATATATAAGTATCTTGGCCATTTTCGGATTGAAATTCCATGTGGATGCATGTTAAAATCATAAAATAAGTTGAACTTTTTAAAACTTGAGTACTATTAATGTATCCAAACTGAGTTGAACTTGTTCAAATTTGAGTATTTTAGATCCTCTAAATTTATATGTAGGTGACCTGCTTGAACTATATATATATATTATGTGATGTCCGATAATTGTTAACTTTAAAGAAGTAAGCTGATTTAATTATATTATTTGAGTTCTGGAAACATCTTGCTCAAATTTTACACTATGTCTCAGCCTGTTTGATGTCTTATAACTTTGCTTCTATCTTTTAAAATCATAAAATAAGTTGAACTTATTTAAATTTGAGTATTAGCTATGTATCCAAACTTTGTTTAACTTATTTAAATTTTGTTTACGCTATGTCAGCGCATAAATTTTTTATGACTTTTATATTTTCTTCTAACACTATATCAGATGGGATAATTTGCAAATACAGTATATTATACTGGATCAAAATAAAAGTGGACATATAACTTAAAGCAAAAAAGACATATTCATTAGATTTTCTTGGGATAAGGAAACATCTTACATGTTGTTACTGAAAACATAAAACAAAAATACATCTCTAAACCATCATTGGTAAGTTTGAGATTACAAACATAAACAACTTAAAAACATATAATAAAAATACATAGAACTAACGCAACTTAAAAACCCATTTCACGATAGACTTCAAGGTAAACGGTTTCATTTTTGCCAACCATCGGAGCACCCAACTTGATACGTGTACCTTCACCAATTTTGTGCTCAACTATCATACGTTTTCACTCACCACCAATTTTGCAGTGATTGTACATTATAGATCCAAGATAAGAGTATAGTTCCACTTGTTGCCGCAATCGTCAATCAAAACCAAAGTCATGGTCCTTTTATCCAATGTGTATTCACATAAACCATTGTAGAACAGTTTCTATCAATCAAGAAAAAATAAAATTAATAAGTCATTTTGTCCAATAAAAGTAATGATAAAAGCAATCTTTTGCTTATTTGAAATTGACCCAGCCTATCATATACCATAATGATCCAAGGACCGAAACATATATCATAGAAATCACGCAGAGCATATTGTCTTTTGGTTAAGTATATACTGCCATGTACCTTTTCAACTGCAACATCGAATTGATTGTTATTTGGATAATCAATGTTGCATAGTAATTGATTTCATTACCAAAATTAGCAACAAACATGGGAGGTAACATCACAACACCCTACATGACAGTGAAATGTTAGCATCAATAAAAAAGAACAAAAATATAATGAAAGATCAAGGAGAAAATACAGGCACATCATTAATATGACAGTGAAAATACACCCTTAGGAGATAGACGTGAACATATAAATGACATTCATTGCGTGACAAATGGGTGAGAAAGTCAAATGTTAGAATTTATTGTGTGGTAAAGGAGCATTTAAAAGATTGATCTTAAAGAAGAAGGTCAAACAATTGCATTTAAATGATGAGAGAATTTTCGGATTTGATAGGAATGACATTCATTGCGTGACAAAGGGGTGAGAAAGTCAAATGTTATAATTTACCATGTGGCAAAGAAGCATTTAAAAGATTGATCTTAAAGAAGAAGGTCAAACAATTGCATTTAAATGATGAGAGAATTTTTGGATTTGATATGAATGGCAAATGAGTGAGAATGTCAATTGTGAGAATTCGAAATGCTTTAAAGACATTTAAATGAGAAGGTCAAACAATTAAATTTGAAATGAATGACATTTATTGTGTGACAAAGGGGTGAGGAGGTCAAATCTGCGAATTTATTACGTTGGAATGGAAGGGAAAAAGTTAGGTTAAAATTAGGATAAATTATAGTTTGATCAGACAAGTTTTAGTAAGTAAGATAAAATTTCTTCAATTTCATATGTTCACAGACAACGTGGCCAAATGAAAAGATCCAACACAAACCAACTTATGAAGATTGTTCAATTATCTCCTTAAAAAAAGGATTGTTCAATTATCAATTTCAGTTAAAAAAAAGAAAAGAATCTTGACCAAGAAGTAATAGAAGTTTAAGCAAAGACATAACGCATTCTAAAATCATCACCGAAACCCTAGACAAGTTTCACCATCGTCTTCCTCGAAAATAATCAACTTCAATCTTTCTTCAATTTATTTATCCAATTCACCTTTTTTTTTTTTAATATCTTTTCAATTTTCACTCACCGAAGCTTCATTCAAACAATTCACCTTCCCTTGTCTCCAAACAGTTCCTCTTGATGGGGTAGAGGCTCTTTCAGAGACACTTTTCAAACTCCGTAAGGTTAATCTTTCTGGATTTCCCATAATCCAACAATCACTTTTCCACTTGTTGATGAATTGTAAGCTTCTTCAAGAGGTCATCTTGTTTAACTGTGATCGTAACAATATAACTCAAGTAGGAATTGCTTCTGCTCTCAGTGAAATACCAACATTGACGTCTTTCTCCTTTTCCATTACTCCTAATCTGTGGTACATCACTTCAGATTTTATTAACTCGTTGGTGTGTTTGAAGGGTTTGACTTGTCTTAATTTGCAGCATTTAGGAATTTCTGATGAGTTGCTCTACTCTATTGCAAGGGAATGTCTTCCTCTGACAAGTCTTGTCCTCCATTGTTGCGACAACTATAGTTATGCCGGAATCTTTTGCTTGTTATCCAAGCGTCAAGGTATCCAACATTTGGATCTTCAAAATGCTTATTTTCTGAACAATCAACATGTTATAAATTTGTCTTTGCTTCTTGGTGATTTGTTGTCCATAAATCTTAGTCATTGTTATAAGATCACAAAATTGGCCTTGTTTGCACTTGCTAAAAACTGTCCTTCACTTAGTGAGATCAAAATGGATAGAATAGGAAATGAGATTGTAGAGAATTCTGAATCTTCGATGGAGCTTGGTGTATACCCTCAATTAAAGTCTCTCTATTTGTGCAATAATTCTTGGTTAAGTGATGAAAACATCATAACGTATGCATCAATTTTCCCCAATTTGCAGCTACTTGATTTGAGTTCTTGCGATCGAATATCTAAAGGTATTTGTGAAGTTTTAAGGAGATGTTGTAACATTAGGCATTTGAACTTAGCCGAGTGTTCAAGAGTGAAGCTAATTGGAATGAACTTAGCCGAGTGTTCAAGAGTGAAGCTAATTGGAATGAACTTTTTAGTTCCCAAGCTAGAGGTGTGGAACTTGTCATCTACAAAAGTTAATGATAAGACACTCTCTACGATCTCAAAGAATTGTCGTGGGCTTTTGCAACTATTACTGAAACATTGTGATAATGTCAGGGACCAGGGACTAAAACATGTGGAAGAAAACTGCACACAACTAATGCCTTCTTGGCTAGTATTTTAAAAGTCATGTAATGAAAGTTTGAACTATGTAAGTTGTTTTTTTTCTCAATTAGCGTGCACACTCTAATTATACCATTTTGGAATGGTGATTTTTCTTTATGTAACTCTGGTTTTTATTCCGCCACTACTATACTACGGCAGACTTGATGTAATTCTGGTTTTTATCCAGCCAATACTATGGTAGACTTGATGTAATTCTAGTTTTAATTTAGCAATTACTATGGAAGATTTGATATATAAATTCTGGTTTGGTATATAAATGCTGGTTTGATCTATAGATACTGGTTTGATCAAGTGTATAAAATTCTGGTTTGATCATGTATATATAATAGAATATACTCTAGTTTGATCATGTCTAAAAAAAATTGGTTTAACCAGGTCTAAAAAGTTCTGGTTTGTTCATGTCTATGAAGTTCTGGTTTGCTCATGTCTAAAAAATTATTTTGCAAGGGTACTTAAGCCCTCTTCTTTGCTCACAGCCCTTACAGAATCCTAAAAATAGATAAATAAACAGTAACAGAAATTAGAGAAATGCATAAAGAGGGACAATACCAGCAATCTTGCAAAACCTCACATGATAAGATCCATTCCTAGGAGCCCTGGAAAGCTAAGGGAGGTATCATGATCTTAACCTCTGCTATTGCAATGTGCATTTGTAAATGACATTTATGCTAATCGAGGTTTTATTAGTCAAATTCATCTATATCCAAAAGGTTCTTAAATGGTTTGAAAGTATCTAGTGGAACTGTAAATCATTGGCTTAAGTCGGTTGCTTAGACAAAACGATGCCCCCTAAAATGTATGCATGTAATAATTTGCATATTCACTGAATTGTCATTCATTTCAAAAGCAAATTCTACATGGATGCAATGGAAGTGTGTTAAGATATCAAGCAGGCGACATATAAACGGTGCTCTAATTGCATTTAATCTGACTGGTTATACAAGGATCCAACATTCCAATGGATGCATCTGAATATCATGATGACAATAGCAGATAACTTAGAATGTTCAACTTTCAATGCACCTTACACTTAGGACTAGACATTTAGAGCGTGATCCGATAACATATGCCCCAAAAAATCTTAGATAGACTCTAATACCATCTAAATATTTGGGTTTGTCTAACTCAACCATATAAAATTCACTTGTAAGGTGAGAATTGCATCTCACCTTCGAGTCCAATTATCCGTCTTCTGAAATGGAATTGCTTTAGTTCCCTATAGTCAAGCTAAGGCTCTAACTCAGTCATAAGCTATCATCCAGTTGTCCCCCCCTCCCATTCGTTCTCAAGTGCTATAGCTTGTTCGCTAAATTCCTTCGCGATACCCCTTCATCACGTCTTCGGCAACCAAAAACCTAGCCTTGAAAGATTTTATCACTTCACCGGATGAATGGATTAACTCTCTTTTCAGTTTCAGTGAGGACAGTCCTTAATATCCTAGAAGCGGTTCCTTTTCATATCCCGCTTTGAATCAACTACACTCACCGTGGTTAGCATATCTGGCTCTCGTCCTGCTTCAGTATATAATTTTACCTGCTGCATGGCAAGCTAATACTAACTCTGAGTGATTACTGCTTCCTTTTTATTGATTAATTAGCCTATAATTTTGCTCATAAATTTTGTTTGTAGATCATTTTTATTGTATCTGGTGGAGAAGTTCCCAACCAATGTATGATGCAGGTAAACCAGCCTTTTTAAGTGTCAACTCAATTGACTATTGCTCATTTCTTATTGCAAATTTAAACACTTCTTTGTCATTCATATGAATACGTCTTAGGAGGGAAGTTGAAAACACTACTATTTGAGTCTTGTGCATTATTAGCCCCTTCTTCTTTTAAAATAAATGATTAATCACATAATACTTAACATTTTGCACGTGTCTGTGTGTAAGGAGTACTAATACCTAATATCTATAACTATTCAAATCAGAAGTAACTAAACCATCTTCCTCACAGTGTTAAGCCTGAAATATAATCATAATCAATTATGATAAAACTTGATTCACTATGATGATTGATGAATCTCGGTTCATTCTGATGAATCAGAAAATTAGTGATGTACCATGCACATTTTTTCTTGTGTACACTTTCTATAGCCAATCGCTTGTCTTATCATTTAATTTATGACTTGAATATTGAATTATCTTGTGTTCATATATGATATATTAGCTTAATTTTTGTTATGTATTCTTTTTAGTTAACAATGTCATGATTTTATCGGTAAAATACTAAGATTCACGATAAGATTTGTTTCACGATTCAAAAAATAAGTGTTCTTATTCACGAAAGTAGATTTGCATGTAATAGTACAACGCCATGAGTATCGCCAAAAGGAATAGAAGATCTTCTATCGGTTCAATCGACATGTCGCAAAATAGCATCTGTCCAAATTACTATAACATTTTGAAATCAAGATCCTGCATCATTCATTTATGTTGGACAACCCTAACGTGAGTAGACGATGACATTAAACCCGACATAAATCTTGGACATGCAACTATAATGTTATAAGAGAAGAGTCTGGGGTTGGCAGCCACCACCCTTAAATGCTTGGAAATAGGATGTTGGGGGATCATCAAAAGGAAAACATGGTCAAGTTGGTGTTGGATGAGTGTTACGAGATGAATCTGGTCTGACATTAGCTCAATTAGAAGTTTCAATTGGCCATATCCACCATATGTTTTCCTAAATTAACAAAATTATTGAATAGTTCGCACCAACAACTTGGTTAATTTTCCCCTAATCCTTATATCATAATTGTTGGTTTGACTAACTCGAGAATGTATTCAAATTACTCTTAACTCAATATAAGCAAAATAATAATTGAATTTGTTGGTAAAAAATATAAGAAAGTGTCAACTAATCTATCCATATTATGTTATTATTTAAAATACACCCTTAACTTACTTCTTAATTTGTATGGAGGTGATCATTGAGGAATTGGTATTTCTATAGTTATGGACAACAAGACGCTGTAATTGATTTGGGTCGTTCAATCTCAAATCGACGATTAAGACCCATACAATGTGAAACTAATCGAAATTTCCAATGCTAGAAATCCATGTCCATAATTAGGGATAGGTTACGTGTATTTAATTTTTTTACATGAAATCAAGAAAACTAAATCACTAAACTAGTTTCCAACTTTGCATAACGTTCTCCTCTCAACAAACAAAAAACAATTTTGTAGAACACCTTCAAAAAGGTCTATGACATTACGAATATTTCAAAAATGTCCCTAACTCTATTAAATTATCAATGCTTTTTTTTCTTTCCATTGGCCTAAAATCCTTCAATGAGAGAACTCAAAAAATACATTAGAGAATTTTGCAGGATTTAAAATAAATATCTAAAATTTCTTTTCTCTATTGTATTCACAAAAGTCGAAACAAATAGAATAGTACTCATGAGCATTTTACTCTACCCTTTTCAAAAACACTCCCAGATTAGGTGAGGGATCCTCCTCCCGTACTCATCCTCCCCTCTCCTCCAAAACTCTCCACTCTTATCCTCATAAGTAACTTGCAAACAAAACCTTTAGGATAGTGTTTGGTATTCCTTCACAAATTTTTAAAATTAAAAAAATTGAAATTTCTGCAATTAAAATGAAAACACATTAACTAAATGAAAGCATAACAAATCAAAATCATCTAAACTTACGCTTCTCCTGATTTTTTAATAAACGAGGGACACAAATTACCAAAAAAGAAAATCAAATTCAACAAGGTTAAAAACGTAATCAGGTAATTTTGGTAAAAAAAAATGTAATCAGGTAATTGTCAAAATAAATAAAGTAATCAGGTGCAACAATAGAAATCACTGCAGCTTGTCTTTCCATGTCAAGTAATTGTAGGAATCAAGCTTATTGTCCAAGGCAGCAGAGGTTGATACCTTTTCTACAATAACATTACCATCATGATCAATTCTATATGAGACATCAAGTCCCTCCAAAATGAGGTGATAAACTACTTCCATAGAATTTAGAGAATTTTGTTCTCTTGCGTGAACAATAGCTGTTTCACCTAGGTGCTCATCATCTACATCAGAAGTATCACACAAAAGTTGATCCTTTTCTTTCTTCCGGAGAGCATCATGAGGCCTATTCCGCTGACTCAATGATCGAATATCCCATGATAGAACCTGCATTACTAAGCTTTGGAATTCACCCGATGATGCATAGAGTGATTTCTTTTCCTAAAACAGTAAGAGATAATCATTACACAAATGATTTGTATAAGAGGAACAAGAAGATTGAGAATTGTTTGTAGCTATAGAAAAAGAAAACTAACCAGATGTTCGATAACATACACTCATTTTAAAACATGACACAACAATTGAAGTATTTTTACAACAGGTGGGGCTGGCCAAATAGACTGAGTGATACTTACATGTACTATTGAGAACTAAATCTTCAGAGAGTTCGTTAGTCATATTTATTAGTTTTATTGAGCATATTTTAGTCATTCTCTACCTTTATTTAATGGGCTTTCCAGCATTGGAGCAACTCTTCTAACTAGGAATTATATTAGTGATTTAGTATTCTTCTCATTCCTTACTCAAAAACTAATATTGGACTGGAAAATATCATAAGATTTATACAATACTATTAAGAATATTTAAAGAGCTCTGGAGCTAAAACAATAGTTTCAAATACAGTACGCTGCCGACTGAAATATAAACAAGTGAAATCAGCACCAAATGATTAAGGTTTAACAAAAAGCAATTAAACCTATGAAATATGTACACTGGAAGGAAGTTATAGCCATGAAGAGTTCAATTACACAGTAAAGCCCAATGGGGTGCATGCATATCTTCTGGTTTACTAACCAAAGTTTCAAACAAATAATTAATCAAAACTTGATTGATTTTTAGTTCCTATAATTTAGGTTATGTTCATTTCAGTCCCTGATTTTTGAACTTTTAATTGAGACACTTAATTTATCAATCTTTGAAATGTAACCTTCACAGTTAGCTGTTATCCAAATTTAATAGCTCAAGGCTTGCTTTGCTAATGTTCTTAATGCATCAAAATGAAAAAAAGACCCTTTTGGGGGTCAGGAGAAAGATGGATATGATGCAGAAACTCAATATTTCAAGCAAGACATTAACAACTTACTGCCGTTATTTGTTAAAAAAAAAAAAACTTACTGCCGTTATCCAGCAACTTTCAAGTGATGAAGTGAATTCCTCCGAAAAGCTGACAGAAGCTACTGAAAGTAAGTTATCCTCCTGAAGAAATGAAAGTATTTTTTCTTAGAATGAGATAATCATTTTTTAACCTTCTACAAAGATGAGGAAGAAAATACAATACAACTTATTCATTTCTTTGTAGACTTTTGGTATGGGCCATATATAAAGATTCTAGAGTCAGGAAATCAGAATAATAAAGGTTCTAGGACTAGTAGCAACTAATTATGATTGGTTACTTGATTATATTTCCTTCTTTGCATGTGGGATGATTATATTAGATATTCTGGTAAGAATTGCTTGATGTTAGCAATAATCATTGAAGAATCAAAATGATAAAATCTGTTTTTTTTTTAAAAAAAAAAAGAAAAAGAGCTTGCACATTCAAATATAGCTAAGAGATAATGGAGCATTACCATAAGCCAATTTGGCACTGCAGCTTCTTGGATGCTGTCACAATATGGTAAATAAGGCTTGACATCAAGAACCGGCTGTTGATGAGAATCAGAAAATAAGTATAAGTCCACATAAAGCATCATGCTTTCAGATTCACAAAAAAAACATCCAATTCATAGTTAAAGCAAATAAACAATAACCAAAAAGCCACATAATTCCAGTACATTTAGCAGAAGAAGCAGAGATTAGAAAATGGAGACTTACAGTTCCATCAACCAGGTCCACACCAGAAAGCAAAATCATATTTCCCTGGACAGCCTCTACCTATAGTACACAGTTAAACCAAACAAAAGTTACATTGCACAGTCCGTCATTTGAATTTTGGTTGATTCTGCGACAAAAAAGTTGAAACTCAGGGATCGGTTGGAGAAGGCAACAGATATAACACGATAAAATATTCACCGATGAAATTCATAGTAGCGGGACACAACTTCTTTGTGAGGATAAGGGGTTGATTTTTCTTTGTGAGGAGACAATAGTTAGTTAGTTTACAAAACATTGGTTTATATATATTATTTCTAATTTCTTAAGGGTTGTCTCAAAACATCATAATTCTATGTTGGATGTGATTAACACATGCATTTCACAATAAAAAGTATTTGATAGTTTATCGATAACTGTATAACAATAATTTATACTAACCTGTACTTTGTGTAGGGGGAGAGAGTTTAATTAATGCATATAACTATCATAAACCTTGAAACTAAAATTACTTACTTAAAAAGTACTGGATTGTATCTTTCAGGAAATAAAATGAAACCTATAGTTCGTAAGAAGGGTATGGAATCCTAAATTCTACTTTAGGAATAATTGTCATAGGTCTGCAACAATCCAGCCATGCTAAGAGATAATAGCATAGCACTCTAGAGAGAAAAAAAGATAAAGTGATATTTTCTGAAACATTGAGGGCATGTTTGCCTTTAAACACTTCCAAGGTTCAATTTTCCTTTCATCATGCCACATATGAAGGTTACTGCATTGAATAGTTGTGCCAGAGAGAAGATGGATGGCTAACTAGGGAGAGTGCATTTTAAAAATGTGTAAAATGCATTCTTCGATGCTTAGTATTGTCAATGAAACTGAAAACAGGAACCAGTGGAAGTAAGCAGGGCCTAAGTTATTTGTAGTTCGCTGATCTCAATGTTGTCGATCACAGTTTGCGGAAAATAGCTGTTTGTTCAAATTCCACTATGCTACAGTGATATAGTATCGCCATAGCCGCTATTTGACAACACGTTGTACTAAATAGCAGATCGTGGAACAATAGCGGTTTGTTCAAAATACTGGTAGGTCTCTAAAATGAATAATATGCACTGAAACAGAGCGATACATATCACAAGAACTGTACAAAAAAACTGTCCCTTCTGAGGGATATCAGACCACGAGGCCAACATGTGTCTTTACCTTTGCAACTGTGAGTCCAATGGGGCACGGACGATGTGGAGATCTCGTACCAAACACTCCAATTTTTCCACCTTTAAGTCTAGGGACCCTCACCTATAAATCCACTGATCCGTAAGTAAAAATTACTAGTAAACAAATATTGATATTTGAGGCAAATAGATGATTACTTATATCGATAAAATATCAATTAACACTGGAGTCACACGCACTCACACACCTTTGCTTTGAACCCTGATTGAGATGGATGCTTCCATAGCTTTTCAAGATTGGTATTTAAATGAAATACATATATAATCCAGCAATGAGAATATTCCGCTAAACCCTCAAGCGATGCTAGAGGAACACGGGATGTATTGAAAACCAAACATGCTCTAGCAAGTGGTACAAGTAATGGTTGCCTTGGTGTTCCATTCCTACACTAATATAAAACAATGGTTCATTAATCATGCATAACAGCATAAGACATTGCACAAATAACAATTTCACAAAGCACAGATAAATAATTAATAATCAAAGATGGATATTAATTTAGAGTAAATAGTCATTTTAGTCCTTGAAGGTGTCAAACACTCACTATAATCCTTAAATTAAATGTATTAGAATTACAAAAGTAACTATGGGATGTTAGTTAGTTTAGTCCTCGAATGTCTCGTGTTACTCAGGGATGTTTTTGAAATTTCAAGACTACAATAACATTGTCTCACACATTTAAGGACCAAAATGACGATTTAGTCGTATTATTATTAATTATAAAATTGAGAAATTAATTAATAATGAATAAACATTGAACCTGGTAGAGAAGCATGAGTGAATGGTGGCAATAGGAATCATAGGATAATAAGTGAGGTTTAGGTTTTCAGATTTAGGTTGAGTTAGTTGTTTTCTCAACAACTGCAAACATATAAATTAATTAATTAAGGAAAAGTAAAAAACATATCATTAAGATTAAGAAGGAAGGAAGGAAGAGACCTGTTGAGCCCTAATTCGACCTTGTCTTTCGGAGGCGCAATTATCGGAGCAAGACTTGAGAGATGACTCCAACTCATGAATTTTGGATTTGAGAGCGTTACATTTACGGTTGAATATGTAAGCTGCAAAAAAAGTTGAATGGGATGAGGTTGAAAAATAATGAAGAAGAAGAGAAGTGTGCATAGTTAGTTACCAGAGATGGAGATGGAGATGGCGGCGGAGAGTGTTGTTAATGTAATGGTCGTCACTGCCAACCATCTTGCTTCTGAAATCATGTTACTGCGCATCGATCTATCGGCTTCGGAGGGAGGGTGTCTGTATCAATGAATGAGAATGTCTTGGTTGGTTTCTTAAAAAATTACAATTAAGTGCTATCAAAAATATTTAAATGATTAATATGTTATAATTAAACAATTTAAACAACAACTTTTTATAATTAAATAACTTAAAGACCTCTGATATAATTTAGTAAAAAAATTAAATAATTTAAAAAATCTAAGCGGTATGAAAAATACTTAAATGATTAATTTAATACAATTAAATAATTTAAAGAACGTAAGTGGTACGAAAAACACTTAAAAGACCAACTTGTTGTAATTAAATAACCTAAAGGATCTCTCATATAATTTAGTAAGAAAATAATAATAATATTCCTAATAAATTCGTGGATGATCATAGCTAAACAATGGCGAATGACACGACAAAAATTGAATTTTTTGTATTTCATTAAATCACAACATAATTTTTTAGGGTTAATTAATTAAATGGTCTCTATAAATATTCACAATTTATTTTTTAGTTCTTACAAAATAAAATTACACATTTTAGTCCATGTGACATTTTCCTTTAGCATTTTAAGGACCAAAAATGTTGACGGGAAATTTTTACAGAGACTTAAAATACCGATGGAAAATTTTATAGGGACTAAAAATGGTGACGGAATTTTTTATACGGACTAAAAAGTGCGATTTTATTTTGTAGGGACTAAAAATAAAATTTTGAATATTTATAGGAATCATTTATTCAATTAACCATTTTTTTAGGTACAAGTTGTCTAAAATATAAAAATAGGTTTTTGTCCAACAAACACAAATAATTCTTTAATACAATAAAAGTTTATGTCTGGTACTTATTTTTGACATATCAAACACACTTTTAGATACACTACTATTTTATTTTTTAAAGATGAAAAAAAAGTATTTTTGTAGGTGTGTCTAAATAAAATCATTGTGATCGTGTAAGAATTTTTCTTTGTAATTATGTCCTCATCCATTAAATTTTAATGTTAAAAAAATAAAAATAAGAATTTCTCTATTTTCTTAGG
>Ga0315914_1004364_pt1 | contig 21185 bp, 7 predicted proteins | sample MpolenodulesMG_FD_203920 | JGI IMG/M metagenome (GOLD analysis project Ga0315914, IMG submission 203920) | Medicago polymorpha root nodule microbial communities from Los Angeles, California, United States - elongated nodules | ecosystem: Host-associated > Plants > Roots > Nodule | place: USA...
AACTTCCAGAAACGCTAAAATCGTACTCCGATGTTGAAAATCGGAGCACGATGGCTTCAGTAAACTCAAAATTCAACTGGAGCGTCTGCCAAATCGGAGCACGATTTTGTCCCATCGGAGCACGATTTTTTACGAGACAAAATGTCTCAAAGTTGCAGAAAAATCGTAGCCCGATGCTAAAAATCGGAGCACGATTTCTCCTTTGTTTCAGCATAAAAAAATCAGTCTTTTTGCAGCTTCTAACTCATGCACAATCACCTGAACTCAACCAAAATTACATAAAAGCTATAACAAAAGTGCTATATGACCTAGTGTCATCAATTAGTATTACAATTAAATGCTCAAGTCTCCTAATCACATGTAATAATATACATATATTCTTTGGGTGTGTTTTAATGTGTATCCCCTTTTTTATTTGAAGAGGCTAAAATGAAATATATTACCACATAAAAGCGTTATTCCCAGCACAAGGGGTGCCAAGGAAAAACAGTAAGGTCTGAACAATATTTACAAAGGGAACCAAAAACAGAAAAAGACGAACAAAAGGAAAGAAACTATTAGCCTATGCACAATATGGTGAACGGGCTAAGCCACCAGCCATGCAGATTGAAGGGAAGAGAAATGTGCTTTACTTTCAACCACATATAGGAGATGGACTTAATCCTTTCAACCACCTGAAAAACGGGGCTTTCTTTGCCTTTAAACAATCTGTTGTTTCTTTCCTTCCAGATTTCCCAGCCAGCTGCATACCATATAACCTGTAAAATTGATCGCCGCTTCTTCCCGATCCCACCACAATAGACAAACTGATGTAAATGATCAGGGACATAAAATGGGTTGGTCACTAAGACACCAATCCACCGATAAATCAAGTGCCAAACAGAGATGAAAATATTACAATGCAAAAATAAATGAGGAGTCGATTCGACCAAGTCACATCCTGCCACACACATCCTAGCATCATGATGAATAACACATCGCCGGAGGAGATTGTCTTTAGTAGGCAATCTGTCCTGAAACAAGCGCCAGACGAACACCACCACCTTGAGAGGCACATCCTTGTGCCAAATAGAAGAAACATCAACTGGTAACTCTACCTGCGGTTGAATAATTAGATAGTTATACAGGCTGCGAACAATGAATGAATTTGAGTCATGCGCATTTTTTTTCCTATTTAAAGTTCGTACATTAACAAAATTATATTTCACAGCTGCAAGTTAATTTCTTAACTGCAACACAATTCAAGCTAATTCCAATCCAAATTTAAATTAGCTCATACATTAAACAATAGTACTCCATAAAAAACCTCCCAAATAAGTTATAATTCAAATTCCATCTTTAAAACATAGTATGTTCTAAACATTGTTGGAAATCAAAATATAACAAACTTACAAACCCAAGTAAGTTACATAGTCAACAAGAAACAGAAACTCAAATAAGTTATAACAATTCACTAATCAATAAACTATTTATGCCCATGGAGTCAAATTGTCATAGTCTTGATATCCACATCCATGATCTTCATCGGTTGAGATGGGAGAGGAGAACGGCGGTTGAAAATGACATTTGGGTTGGGAGAATGTGTTACTAGAGTTTTTGTATTTATATATGTAGTGCATTTTTATTAAATAAATAAATGGAAAAACGGGTCGGGTGGGCTAAACTGGTTCAGCAGTCCGCCCACTGACCCACGCCGGGTCACACCGGTTTAATTGCATATTCGGTCTAGTAGCCTGCCCGAACTGTTGCTCCCTCTGGTTCGCGGGCTGACCGATCCGACTGGCCGGGTTGGTCCGGGTTTTAAAACACGGGTAGTGTGTGTGTGTGTGTATATATATATATATATATATATATATATATATATCACACTTTGGTTCAAGTAAAGATGCACCATTTTGAGAAATATAAACACATTATCCTAATTTCTTTTCTCTTTGTTTCTTTAGTTTGATACACCCTCCGGTTATTATTATAAGCAAAACTTTACATTTTATATTCATTCAATTAATGACGTATACAATCTTTATTATAGACCATATACATAATTTAATGAATGAATCTAAAATGCAAAGTTCTGCTTATAATAGTGACCGGAGGGTGTATATTCTAGCATTCTATATATTTGTAGTATTATATAATTAGAGTAGTAATTTATATAATCTATTATTTTCCTAATATCATCAAAAAAATATCCGAATTTTTACACTAGTATAGTTTTATAACTACATATTAAAATCTTATCTTGGTACTTGACCAAAAAAAAAAAATCTTGTCTTGATAAAAAAATGGTATAAAATTGCAAAAAACCTACATGTCGTCCTTGTCAATTGAGCTATGTTGGGAAGCTAAAATATTTAAGTTGAGTTTGTCAACCGTGTAGTGTAACAAACTCGGGGAAGAACTCGAAGCAAACCGCAGAAGCAATCACGAAATGCCTAATACAGAGATGGATAATTCATTTGAAAGTAACGAAAGACCTATTTTCAGTGACATTAGACGCTATTTTTGTCAATACTGTGGGATCTGCAGGTCCAAGAAGACCCTAATTACCTCTCACATCAATTCTCATCATCAAGTATATTTTTCTTTTCCTTTCCTTTATTTTGTTTCTAAACACTTCGTCTGAATTGATAGATTTTAAGTTCGATTTTCTAATTGAGTTGTTGGATTTTCGAATTTGGTGAATCAAGTCCAAAATAAAATACAAATTCCTGATTGCTTAAATGCAAATAATCAAAATCAAAATACCTTACATTTTTCACATTATTTGGTCATGTACGGCCATGTGTGTTAAAAATGATTTGATATCTCCATAGCACCAACACCGCTGACACATGTCATTACATTTAATTAATTCATTTTCTTAAATTATCACCGGTATTGACATGTCAATGTCAGTGTCGTATCGTATCTGGCCTCCATATTGACGTTTCATAGGTTGATATGCAATTTCTCTGTGAAAGTATTAATCTATTTCACTTAACTCTTGTAAGTGTATATGTACACAAATTTGTGGCAAATGTGCCTACTCAATTTCTCCGCTGATATGTTTCTCTACCAAAATGTGGTAATATGATGCAATGAAACACCTGATTACCGCATGAAAACCTTAACTGCCACAAATACTGCACACACCGAGGCCAGTTCATAACACACACCTTTTTGAACTAGTTGAGACATGCAATGACATTTGTATACACTGAAATTTTCAAGGACTAATCTACACAAGTTGTCAATTTTAGGAACTAAATTTTATGTCGATTCATTTCAAAGTTTAGTTAATTTTTGAGTGATAGTGTTATGCCTCATGATTTGGAAAATCCTACCACCTTTGACATGATTTGTAAACTTTTTCATTTCAAATGCATTTTATAAAATTGTGAAGTTTCAAATATTCCTTACACCCTTTAGAAAGTCAAACTTCAAATTCATGGAAAGAAAAATCATTTGTAAGCATGAATCTTTATATATATAGCTATAAGAGAGCTGCATATCTGAATAATTTTGCCCATCAGTACTCTTTTCTCGGTCTTTGGGGTGATATGTCTTGTTATTAATCGTCAAAACTTTGTCGGAGTTTGAGAGCACTTAAGTTTAAGCACGTGATGGATAAACACACAAGACATTTTCTATCTTTTTTACCTTTCCCTCTATTTTGTAAGTTCGGTATAATCAGTGTTGTCACTGCGAATTGTGGAAAATAGCTGTTTCCTCAAATTCTGTTACGCTACAGTGGTATAGCACTGCTACAGCTGCTATTTGACAACACTTTGTAGTAAATTGCATGTCATATGGCAATAGCGGTTTATTGAAATTTCGCTACGCTTTAGCGCTGCTGAGGTCGCTATTTGACAAGAGCGAATATAATTCTAATGGTTATGTTGTTGACCAATGATGTCTCTTAGGTAGAAATGGAAAAAGCAGGACTTGAAAGAGATCAAGAAGCACAGGGTACAAAATTGAATACTTGTAGGGAATGTGGTATGAGTTTCAAAAAACCTGCCTACCTATTGCAACACATGCAAAGTCATTCACTTGAGGTATTTACTGACAATATAATAAGATGACAACATTCTACTCCCAACTACCGACTTATCTGATCATATGTTTGGAAGACCACTATTTAGGCTACTGAAATCATGTTTTTTGGAAATTCATTTCAATGGATTATGTTCTTTGGAATTTATCTGTATAGATAAAAAAAAATTGGGAGATTATAATTAGTTCATGCTTTAGGTATCTTTAGATTTTGTTAAAATCTGGTTACATATGTCTTTATGTTTGATCAAGTGTCGTATACTGTGGATTGTCTTAGTCAGCTCAATGAATTACGATCCCTGTAACACTTGATGATATTAGTTTTTGCATCAACTGAAGATACATATTTTTGCAGGAAAGTATATCCTATGGTTCTAAAATCATAAAATTATGGAAGTTGTAGCGTGAAGCATTGGATCTCAGACTCCAAAATGCGTGAGGCAGCATGGTTTGACTTGATGGATCAGTATCAGGTAGGGAGACCTCTTGAGAAGCTCCATCAAGGGTGCCTCAGTCACGCTCCATTCAAAACGAGGTTGGCAGTTTTGTTTACTCACAGCTTATTCTTGTCGGGGCACATTAATGCTTATTAAGTTATTAGTTTATGCTTTTCTAGCTTTTAACATTTTTTTACTTCTTCCAGAGGCCGTATATCTGTACTATTGATGATTGTCAGGCAAGTTACAGAAGAAAGGACCATTTGAATCGTCATATTCTACAACATGAAGGGGAGAAATTTAAATGTCCAATTGAGAATTGCAACCGCGACTTTTCTTTGAAGGGAAACATGACAAGACATGTCAAGGAGTTTCATAACAAGGACTCTTCTACCTCTATCAATGTTAAAATTCAGAAGCAGCACGTGTGCCTTGAAATTGGCTGTGGGAAGGCTTTCAAATTTGCATCAAAGCTAGAGAAGCACAAAGACTCTCATGGTAAACTTCATTTCAATGTTTGATATTTATGAGCAAGTTCTTCATGTGTTGTACATAATTTGATCCTTTATTTAAAGTTCTGAAAACATGTTAAGCACAGTTTTGAAGAATGTATGTTTTCTGCAGTTAAGCTGGAATCAATAGAGGTAGTGTGCTTATACCCTGGCTGTATGAAGAGTTTTACGAATCTTCAGTGCCTTAGAGCACACACTAAATCCTGCCACCAGTATGTGAACTGTGAGACTTGTGGGAAAAAGCAACTGCGTAAAAACATTAAAAGACACCTCCGTAAACATGAAACTGGTAGTTCATCAGAGGTGTTTCATTGTGATTATGAGGATTGTAGCCGCACCTTCTCAAGTGTAAGAAATCCCTAGCCTTATAAGCGATTGTGATTGATGCACATTTTAATTGAAGACTTGGAATTTTTTAAACTGTTGTCAATCGCGAATTGCGGAAAATAGCAGTTTGTTCAAATTCAGCTATATAACAGTGCTATTGTTCCATTATAGATGCTATTTGACAATATTTTGTACTAAATAGCATATTGTAGAACAATTGCGATCTGATCAAATTTCACTACGATGTAGTGCTGCTGTATCCGCTATTTAACAACATTGTTTTAACGATGTTTCAGTTTAAACATTTGTACATAAATTGATCTTGCTTTTAATCTACCTCTCTTGTGGTTATGATTCAACAGAAATCCAATCTGTGTAAGCATGTAAAGGCTGTCCATTTGCAAGAAAAACCCTTTATGTGCGGCTTTCCGGATTGTGGCATGAGATTTTCTTATAAACATGTGAGAGATAATCATGAAAAATCCGGTTCGCATGCTTTTACCCTGGTAAGTTTTTATGCCTTGTAAAGAATCTGTTATATTATCTACATACATGCAAGATATACTCATCAAAATTGGTTTGTGCAGGGTGATTTTGAAGAAACTGATGAACAGTTCAGGTCAAGCAATAGGGGAGGGAGAAAGAGAAAGTGTCCTACAGTTGAAATGTTGGTTAGGAAGAGAGTTGCTCCCCCAACTCAACTAGAGTTGCTTATGAAGGGTGTTGAGTAGATGGATTGAGCTTTTTATGCAGTAAAAGAAAGAAAAATGAAAATAGGAAGATTTGATGACAATAATGTATAGCGAGGGTAGTTACATCAGAGATGTTTAAATTATATATCATTTCATTAAAAATATATAATCTTTTCCAAAACATGTAAAAATATTTACACTTTTCATCTCTAAAAATACTTGAATTACATTCTCATCCACTTTTATTCAAACTGATATAATATGAGACAATTGAGAGATAATCAAATACTAAGGATATGGTCAAGTCTAATTTCAGGTTTAACACAATAATCTAGGAGGGTGTGTAGTATCCTTTTTGACCAAGTGTAGTCACTCTTGTATTGATTTGGTATATGTTTTTTTAAAACAAAATTATATAATTCGTCTCTTAACTTAATTTTAGGCAGTATTGTGTTGGAGTATACCATGTTCCCAACATTCAACGTCTTTCAATGCTCAGTGGGAGTCTTTGTTTTAGAGAATATTGCATTTCCAAAATTCAACATCTTTCAACACCTTTGATAAAAAAAAAAGCATTTTTCAACACTTAGTGGAAGTCCTTGTCTTGAAAAATGCCGTGTTTCCAACATTCAACACCTTTGATAAAGAAAAAAAATTCATGTTTCAACATCTTATGAGAGTCCTTGTATTAGAAAATACAATGCCTCCAACATTCAGTATAGAGTGACATCATGCTTACCGGTATATTTATGCTCTTGCATTGTTCCTCAAGTTTTTGTTGAATGGAATTATTTTTTTCCTAAATAAAAAATTACATACCATTATGTTTGTTTCTGCGCAATATATTTCTTTTCAAAGAAGAAAATTTAACGTAAAAAGGACCATTGTTATGAATTTAACGTATGAAATAATCCATGCGTCACAAAAAAAAGAGAAAAAAAATCGCTAGAAGGAGGGGTTGAACCTCCGACCTTGTGGTTAACAGCCACACGCTCTAACCAACTGAGCTATTCCAGCTTCTTGTTATAGTTCACTTTCCATAAATATATATACGCATAAGTTTCACTATATTAAAATGCAAAATTATGTAGATGGGCACCCCTTTGTGTACCTAATCCAGATATACTGTTAGAAAAAGTAATTCCGAATCATTATCATATTATGTTTATTTTTCTAAATTTTACGTAAGGTGGAAGTTATATGACATTATTTTCAGCATGGTGTTTGTTCATCAGAGTATCTTATCTTATGCAACAACTCTGAGGACAGGCCAATTCAATGTATTCAAAAATTGCTTATCTAAACTTGTAAAACTGAATAAAAAAAAAATTAAAATAGTAAAATTATAAGCTTCAGTCAAAAAATGAAACACCCAACCACATGTGACATGAATAACTTTTATTTTTTTTTTAAGGGACATGAATAACTTTTTTAGCCACTTAGGTATAACCGTAAAGTATTTGTCAATTTTATTCATATCTAATCTTTATAGACAATTTGGTCCTCTTTAATGAAAGTTCTACTCTCAATCACATCTTATCTTATCTTATTCATAACAAATTCTGAACTGAAACCCTTAGTTAAGAAAGAAAAATGCTAATGTGTATGAGAAAAAAAATCGTATATATCCAATCCAAAGAAATGAAGGTTTTCATTCAAATTCAATAATCAATTTATTTCGGTGTGTGTCCGTTTTTTTCTTGTTTAATTGCTACTTATCGGAAGTTATCGGTATAGCCCCTCTTGTGAATTGATAAAGGTTGCTATGTTATTGTAACCATATAGAACAACAGACTAAAAACAATAATTGCAACAATTAACCATCTAGAGGAATTAGGCAGATATGGTCGTGACGCAGTGCCAATTTGGCTCCTTATTTTTAGCATTTATGTGGATCATTTGAATTGGATTATTTTGGAGACGTCTCCTACTAAGCTTAATAAACAGCTCTCTAATGATATTTCTGGCGCTTATATATCTAAGACTGTCCGATTAATTTCAAAGTTTCTTTTCTATTGGGTTTTGCCATATATATATAGACAATTAATATAGCAATTAAACTAGATAAATGAACGACAAGCTACATCGCTTACCCTTATTTCATAGCAAAACCAATTCTCTTAAAAACAATCAACTTTCACGTAAAGAAAAAATTAAGAAAGAATAGAGTTTAATTTTTAATTCCATTTTACTTTAAATGATATTTTAATTTTAATTTATCTTTTATTTGAAAAATGTCCACGAGATGGAGAATGACTTCTTTACACCGACTCTTTCAATTCGTGTGGCAGCTTTGTCTTGCCAAATAACATTTTTCGTTAAGAAATTCGAGTATAATCCTCCTCAAACAATTTTTTTTAATTGTACGAAGTTTTCATTACTGTTAAACGTAGAATATTTTTTTCATAGACAAGACTAAGAGTTCAAACCCTTAATCACTTATTTAAAGCGTCCAAGTCCCAGCACTTACACCAATCAAAATATTGTCTTCCTCATCAACCTTAAGGTTGGTGTATATGTAGTTTGATGTGCACCTAAATAAATAAAAAATGTAATTATGTGGGTTGTTGTGGACTTGTACTATCGTATTTTTAATTTTAATTTTAATTTTTGTTTTGAATAGGTAATACGCTTCCAAATTCCAATGTGTATTTTATAAGTAAACCAGGTCGCAAATATTTTCTCCTGGCTCTTGAGATTTTGAATATTCAATAAACAAAAGAGATGCACGCAGTGTGAACCACACTCGAATGGTCATGCTGAGGCTATCACGCTTTTTGGTTGTTGTTGCTAGCTAGACATTACAATATTCCCAAAACAATAAACTTATTAATAAATATTGAACTTTCAGGATGAATAGGTTGAAACCTCTAATGCTAAATATTTTCTGTGAGGAGTATCCATGGAAACATTATGTATGAACTCAGTTATCATTGTGAAAACCTCCAAGGAATTGAAGTTGCGAGAAGTAATAACCTTCAGCTAGTCAATCATATTTGAAGGATATTGCATGAGTTTGAGTGTGAGAATCAAACCCATTTTTCCAGAAGCAAATAAGTTGCAATTATCTTGTTAAATTGGATTGTGTTCAAGTCTCTCTAGAATAGTTTATGAACACCCCCTACATCTATTATTCAGTGCTAATGTCCTAATGGTAGCATAGTACCATGTAGGATTTCAATAATGGGGATTCGAATCTTGCTTAGTTTCACTATAGAAAAACAGATAAAATAAGCATTGACTGAATATCCATCATTTCATTTAAAAATTGCACACAATGATCATGTAAACACAAATCATTCATAACTATTCATTCATTATTTCTTTGATTTATAGCTTGAATCTTTCATAGATTATAAACACAATTTCAAATCAAAAGCACTCAACACACCAGAAGAAAAATAACCTTTTCAATTAATGAGCTTTTTCTTTGTTAGAATGTACAACATATCATGATATTTCTCATATCATAACATAAAAATCAATAGAATCATAACAACGTATCATTAATAATAACAACAACAACAACAAAATTCTAATCTATTTTTGTACATGATCCGCCAATCTAAAACTCAATTTACCAAGAGACCAAAACGATGAGCCACCATTTAAAACGACGTACCACTATCTTCATTCATCAAAGAACCAAATATCAAACCATCATTCAAAATGACGTACCACTATCATCATTCATAAAAGAACCAAACGACGAATCACTATTCAAACCAACATTACCATGATTACGAACATCACCGTGACTACGAACATCACCAACCATCACTCTCATCAACTCAAAAGCCTTACTCTGCCCCTTAACACTTCCTTTATCTTTAACATCAGCAATTCCATCCATCGCACCAAACGCCACTGCGTCTCTTACATCTCCAGCCACCACATCTCCACCACATCTCACAAGATTAAGCAATGCTGACACTGCATTTTCCCTTGTCCTCAAACTCGAACCAGTAGCAAGATCGAGTAGATCCGCCAGCACTCCAACACCAGAAACCTTCTTAAACGCCTCAACACTTTCCTCGCAACCGGCGACCTATATCAGAGATGTAAAAGTTAGTTACATATCAGTTACATTAGTTAAGAGTTAGTTGTTCTAACCGACTATCTTATTATATTACTTAGGGCACGTTTGGATTGACTTATTCTTGAGCTTATTCAAAACAGGTTATGCAACTAAATAAGCTTGTGCTATTCATAAGCTATGAAACATGGACACTGCTGGGATTAGACGTGTCCCAATGTCGGACATGTGTCGTGTCACCGACGAATATAATTGCACTGACTTATGTGATTTTCTCAAATTATGAGCGGTGTCCACATGTCAGTGTCCATGCTTCATAGTTCGTAAGCTTGTCGAGCTAGTTTATAAAATAAAATAAAAACAGCTTATGAAGAACTTATAAATTAACATTCATAAGCTAAAAAATAAGACAATTCAAACTGTCCTTAATTTAATATTTCTTCTATCTATATACATGAGTTCTATCAAGAATTGTAATAACCTGCGCAATAACCGCGGAAGCATCTTCAACAATCCCTACTCTACCATCATTAACAATCAACGAAAACAACGCCGGAACAACACCGAATTGAACCATCGTAGCACGATTCAGCGGATGAAGCGCGATTGCGAAAAGCGCTTTCAACGAATCTTTCACCGTCCTTGGCGGTGAAGAACGGTGACAACGAAGAATATCAACAAGTGCATAAACAATTTCACGTTTAGATCCAACAACGGTACGATAATCATCCACCGATGAAAGAAGGCTGTGAATCGTAGCGGCGGCGGATTGAACAGCGGCGGCGGCGGAGGTAGATGAATGATGAGAGATCACGTGCGCAAGCGCGTCGAGAACACCGCGCGTGGACATGATAGGTTCTTTTTCTGTTATGGAAAGGTTTAAAAGTGTTGCTGTAGCGTTTTCTTGAGAGGGGTGTGAAGAAGAATAAAGGGTTTCAGCGAGGTAAGGAATTGCGCCTGATTCGGCTATTACGGGTCGGGTTGATGGATCTTGTTTTGATAATTGACGAAGCTCGATGAGTGATTCGATTCGGGTTTTTTCTGAAACGGAGCTTAGTTTTGATACTAGCGTCCGCACGACGCGGCGGTTAGCGTCCATTTTTTGGGTTGACAGGAGAGAGAGGAAAAAACGTATAAGAGTTTTTTTTGTTTAGGAAGATTGTATGAGTGGGTTTTAGAAAGATTGCAATTGCAACTTGGAAAGGGCAACACGTCTTAATAATAACACTTTATTATTGTTGTTGTTATGACCAAAAGTCGTAGTGGTTTCATACATGTTATAGTTGTTTTTTGCAGACAAAATTTGGATAAGTAAGAACTAGTAAGAAGATTCTTTTCATACGGATTTCTTTCACACGGATTGTGTTTGGTGATGACTTTGACATGGATTTTAGTCGTACGGATGCATTTTGTTTATCTTTTAAAAAACATTACTCCATTTGTTTCTTAATGGTAGTTAATTTTATTGTTTTATATTGATTAAGAAAAATGTATAATTAAAAAAAAAACGAGTAAATATTCATGTTCGTCCTTGAATTTGCAATGATCCAAATTCATCCTGAATTTTTTTTGAAATATCTATTTTGTCCCTGAATTTACTAAATGTCAATCAAATCAATCCCTCTGTTAAGTTAACATGTTAACGGATGTGACGTATACTGTTAACCTCTCACAAAGCTTGTCATGTCAAATGTCACGCAAGCACGGACCAATTTGATCGAATATGACAAATTTTTCATGGACCAAATTGATTGATTTACAGAAAATCCGAACTCATTTTTGAGAAAAATAACTATTACTCAACGTCTCTTTCTTCCCCAAATCTATACAATTGGAACCTTAATTTTATAATTTGTAACCTAGAGTTCAAATTCCCCAAAATTTCTTATATTAATTGATGACAATGTTCTTCCCAAATTCAAAAAACTTCAAAACCTAATTTTTTTGATTGAACTCGAAATCTAAAAATCCCCAAAAATTGTTCAAGCTTTGGTGTTTAGGGCGTATGGGCAAAAATAGCTATAACAGTTGGTCTTCATCTTCAAGCTCTATGTTAAATGGTGATGTGAGAGCGCTTGAATGTTGGTGTCATAGAATTTGTGTTGTAAGAAAAGCCAACATTATCAAAAACTCAAGAAGGCTTTTCTATGTCTGCCCTATGCCAAAGGTTTGTTTAACAATCGTTATGTGATGTGTGAATGATTTGTTTAACTTCTACTGATTTTGAATTTTCTTTGTATAGGATGATGGTGAAAATTGTGAATTTTTTGTCTGGGTTGATGAAGCTGAAGAACTAGGTTATTTTAAAAACAATGGAATTGGTGCTGGTCATGGAAGAAATGCAAGGTTGATGGAGAAGGTTCACTCCATGGCTAAGCCTAAGGATAGTGGCGAAGAAAAGGTTTGGAGGGCAAGGTTGATGAACAAAGTTGACTGTGTAGGAAGTGAGCTTAGGTTGATTAAGTATTTGATAGGAGTAATTTGTTTTATTGAGTTGTTTAAAATGCTATTGTATTGTGCTAAGTCTGTGTAATGTTGTAATGAAAAAAGGTTATCAATGAATGAATGCAACCCTTTTGTCAAAATCTTTCCATCAAATTGGTCCTTCTATTGTTTGTCTATGTATCAAATCAATCCCTAAATTAGTGAAAAATACAATCAAATAAGTCCTTGAATTTTCACAACATATATCAAGGTGATCCTTGGTGCATATATTTGTTGAACAAAATGATAAAAAATGGACACAAAAATGGGTGAAAACAAATAGAGAGAAAGAAAAAGAAGAGGAACGACGTTACCTTAACCACAAACAAATTGTTCCTTCAAAAAGCTATCTTTTCCAACGTTGATCGCCGGAGATGATGATGATGATGATTTTGGAGAGGTGAAGACGGTGAAGGTTTTAGCGGAATGGAGAAAGGTCAATGACGTGTTTAATGTGTCTGAGTGAAATGTGAGGATGAAAGGTATGGGTAATAGAGGGGTATAATTGGAAAATTAGAAAAAATGTCAATTGAAAAGTTAAAACAACAATTTTTAGCATTTCCATCAAATTGGTCCTTGTACACGTGGCTTACTTGTTGACACGTGTACATGACAACACAACATGCAAGACGACACATCATCAGCAGTAACAGAGCATCTGGACGGAGGGACCATTTTGATGGACGTCATTTAAATTCAGGGACGAAATAGACATTTCAAAAAATTTGAGGACGATTTGGCTGGTCCTACGTGGATATTTACTCCTAAAAAAACTACTTTAATTAAAAGTAGTATTGATGCATTGACACGTAAAGTAAAATATATTGAATTACGAGTGATGCAAATATTATTTAATTAAAGATGCAATTGAAAAAATGTATTTAATTTTATAATAGAATATTGAAAATGATCATTTATTTTAGAACAATTTTTTATTGCAAATAAGTCACTTGTTATGAAATGAAAGGAGTAAGTGATTTTGTTGTATAATTTTTACAATTTCTGATAAAAATTAAATGGATACGCGTCATTAAAAATTTACGGTAAATAGTAACTTTTGTAATTAATTTGCATTGGTAGTATTTGACATTTTGACTCAATAAGAAAACTTATTTTCATAGTATGAAATATATGAGAAACATGTTCTACAAGATATCATGAGTCTCTCATTTTGGGAGTCTTGTTTCGGTATAAATCATAGTCGTTGTTGGAGACTCTTTTTCCGCCTTCATTGTTGTTTCTTACTCATCTGTTGTCGTCTTTACATTTTGAGATCTTTAGACATTGTTCATTGTCCTTCAACTTATGTTCCACAATTGTTCATAATATACATGCTACTTTTCACGCAATTTTGACAACCATAAATTGCATATTTATCTCCATCGACAACACCATCAGAACTGCCACAAACCATCGAGTTTATCGTGGAAGGCACTGCGATAATCCAACGCCTCACATGCTGGGCTGCTACATGTCGTCATTATCTCAAGTTCGTAACCACAACACGCCACCTTCCACATCCATGATCGTTGTCGTACTTTCCCAAATTTTCCGCTGAAGCATTGTCCTCATGTTGGAGTTGCTAAAATTCACATCGAAGACCCTTTTTTAGTTTTTATTTTATTTTTTTATGTTTTATGTTCATTTCGTATTTTAAAACTGTACAAATTGTTGTTGTTTGGTGCTTCTCCCTTTGGATTTTTTTCAATGGCAAAAGTTTGTGACACTAATTCTAGTGTTAATCATGCTGGAATAAGTAATAAGAGTTTTTTTTTCCTCTCCCGATCACTTAGTGTAGTTGGTATTGACTTTATGAGTGCTTAATGCATGAACTGGCATGAGGTTTCTTAATTTGCACTTCAGCAGTTAGAGTCTCATTCCACCTAACAAATATGGCTTAAGTACAATTGTATTGGTTTCCATTAGTGAAGTGTATGTTTTTATTTTATTTTTTATTTTATTGTTTTTAAAACAATTATCTTGCCATTCAATGTGACATTTGTAAGATTTCTAAGCACCATCAGACTATTTTTTCTTTGAATCTTACTAAAAGTGATGAGCCGTTTGATTTTTATTCATTATGATGTTCCAAGATATGTCCTTATTTCTAATATTTTGGGTGTGAAATGGTTTGTTTCATTTCTTGATGATGACTGTACCTCAATAACTTAGGGGGTGTATTCAATTAGGATTTTAAAAGACAATTTTTGTATAAAAATGTCTTGTGGATTTTAAAAGACTTTGAAAGATTTTAATGACTTTTAAGATTTTAAAATATTTGTAATTGGAATTTTAAAGGATTTAGAATGACTTTGTGAGATTTATAAGATTTCAAAAGACTCTTTAAATTTTAAACAATCATTAAAAAAAAAAAACAATTTAAAACACACTCTCTAGCACAATATTCTCAACACTCTTATTTGTTAAAATGCAAATTATTTCAAAAAAATAAATAAATCAATTCTACCATTGAAAAATCATCTGGTGTTAATTACTCATCAGCTTAATGAAAAATCAATCCTTTATATGCTTGGTCTTTTTATTTTTTTGAGATGATGCTTGGCAGCATATAGAGTGTTGCAAATGAGTGTCTGCTATAACTCAAACATATATGGTGTTTATTAGTTTTTTTTTAAAAGAAATTTAATTGTAGATTGCAAGGATTTCACAGCGTGACATAAATTGTGATGATACTGTTCTTCATTCATAAAATAATTGGCATGCATGAGAATTGAGATAGTGTTATCAAAGTGTCGGAAGTTATAGCTTGAGAGTTTGTCTATCACATTTTGTTTTTTGCAGCAAGAGAAATATACGTGGTATAGCAATATGTGAAAATGGAATGTGAAAATGGAAGAGATGAAGATACATAAGAAACATACATAGATACAGAGACATGCGAGAAAGGGGAAGGAGATAAGGGAGATGTAAAAATATAAAAGAAATAAAAAATGAGAATCCATAGAAATCTCATGATGTTGGTAAAGACTTTTTAAAGCTAAAAAATCACTTAAAAGTCCATCAAAGTCTTGTGAAATCCAATTTTTTTAACAATCCGTCGAAATCAGAGTTTTTTTTGAATACCATGAGACTTTTTTAAAGTTCTAAAAAGTTTTGATTGAATACCGCAAGATTTCTAGACTTTGTTTTAAAAGTTTAGAAAATCCTAATCCAATACCACTAGACTTTTTTAATTTAAACAAAAGTCTTGATTGAATACCACGTGACTTTTTCATCATAGAAAAGTATTTTAAAATCCTTCTAAATCCCAATTGAATACACACCCCTTAAACTTTCTTGATGAATAATATATCATAAGGTTCACATTTTTTATGATGTTAAAATATGACTTTTTACACAAAATTAGAATTTTCCAACAAATGACGGATTAATTATGATTTTTTAAAGCTAAAAAAAAAACAGGAACCTCGACCCAAAAATAATATTTTGAAAGTATATGCAATGTTTCATGGCATTTTGAAGAAGACTCAATTTTTTTTTTAACCTAAACGTATAAAATTGCAATTTTGTTCCGAGTAAACATATACTTACAGATCAAATTTAATTCCCTAATTTTCGTAACTTGTATATAATATCATAAGAACCTCAAAAACAAAATTTTATATTTTTAAAAAGAGGGAAGAATTATTTATAATTTTTTGTTCCCCATATATAATTTTGAATTTCTTAAACAATTTATAATTTATTTGTTATGACAGGTCATCTTACGTTATTTTTATCATGTTTTTCAGTCATTTTCAATAGGTTTTACCAACAAAGAAGATGAGTATTAGAACAATAGCCTATGATTTTGGGATATTTGTAATGTTTTGTATATTTGAGTCCGTAATTCTATTCTTCTCAAAACATAGCAATTCTAGTGTGTTTTTGATGTAATTCACAAAGAAATCATGCAAATCGGCAAAGTAAGAACATCCAAAGATTAGTGAAGATCTTGGGAAGATCAAGAATGAAGATTCGAGGGGCCTCATAAGACTTTACAGAGGGAGGAATTCAGTTCTCAGGTTCCAATACAACTTATATGGAAGCAAACGCCTAAAAAGACGGAGAAACGAAGAAAAAGGGCCCGGAACGCACTCACATGCGCCTAGGGCATGCCATGTGCCTAGGGCTAGGGGTGAGAATGAGCTGGGCCGAGCCGGGCTTTGCTTAAATAGGTCTGGCCTAGTTGAAAAAACTAAGGCCTAAGTCTTGGCCTTTTACCTATCAAAAACTTTATTTTAAGTATGACGTGACTTTTTTAAAAGTTTGGCCTGACCTATTAGCCTGTCTTAAAGCCTAGTTTGTGTTACAAATTTTAAATAGAGCCCATTCATCCATTTTTCTTTCTTTTCAATTTGTGCAACGTACTTTATATAGAGATAAACATTAATGAGATACACATTAAACTAATAAAACACAATCGTAAAATTTATAGATGGATAGAAACTCAAGAATAATCATGTTTGATAACAAGAAGGATTTCAAACTAAATCAGATAACCATACTTAACCTATCAATTTGTCTCAGCCTGTGCACGATTCCAGGACTGTTACTTTGAGGAACTTTTGTATATTTCTCCTTATGAGGTTGGTCATCAACAATTAGTATCAGCCTTGAACATAAATCACCATTTAGTTTGGGCTTATCTGACTGGCTTCACTCTATCCTATTTGCTCTTAGGGTTCAATTTAATGCAAGAACCGGGTGCTATATAATACAATAATTTTTGCAAAATCCATGTAATCGTTTGTGAACGATGTCCACGTAGATCGTAAAACCTTCATGCTCTACCACCATTTCATAAAAAAATATTTTGGAGATGTCGATATCAACAAGAATGTGAACATAATGACCAAATAATGAGATCTTTTTTGCTTCATCTATCAACAAGGGAGTACCCACTTGGAAGCCAACATTGTTAGGGGAGATCCATTAGTCTAATCCATACATGAACGTGGAATTGTTTATGTGCGTAAGGGTTGAAGCCAGGCTCCCATTGGGAGAGGCGCAACAAACTTGGTCGTAGATTATATGTACGGACCGAACAAGTCTTCATCTTGTTATGAAGTAGAAAAAGGAAATTCAAAGAATCCCTTACCAAGAGATATCAATCCCCATTAGCCGAAATCTTTCCAAACTGTCTGCAACTTCATCTTGAGGTCGGGAGAGGTTAAGGGTTTGTCTCTTTGTTCATAACCAATCGAATGTGTAAGTTATATTTACAAGATATTACACCTTGATCATCAACTTCCTGGGTAATTTTAAGATAAACCGAATTCCCTTTGACACAAGGTTTTGATAGTTAAATTAGAAAGAGAGATCATCAAAATTAGCAAGGACATGTGCAAATGATCGTTGTGGCCTTGTTCGTGGTTTTCTTGGCAGTGTGGTGGCTAAGGTAAGTAATTTCCTCGAAAAAACTGGTGGCGGCAAGGTCATGTTGAGAAAAACCCTAGCCGACACGCACATCACTTCTCTTCTTTGATAAAAGATCAATTGCTTGAATTCGATGAAACAATAGTTGCAACAACGAGAAAATCTGCAACAATTGGATCACATAGCAGGGAAATTGGACCAAAAGAAGCAACGGTGAAATTTCCCAAATGCAAAACTTAGCACCGATGGAGGTACAAAGACATTTTATACTCAGATAAAACTGGAAATAAACTCGGTATCTTACTTATGTAACATGAAACTTTACTTTCATTCATTCAATAGAATCATTTTTTCTATTCCACATTGCAAATTACAGTTTCAACAGAATATGTAAACTTTGTAAAAACCCGTAAATTCAATAATCATCTTCAATAAAACAACTTAATTAAGGGATATATATGCCCGTGGCAAATACCATTACAATGCTACAATATAAATACTTCAAACTTCGAAACTTACATTTACCAATTCCTTACATATGGTAGTTCAATATCTTACTACATAGTTAGCAATAAACTCTTACCAATACAAAACCCAAATGACATGAAGATAAATAAAATACCAACTACCCAAATAATTAACTCACAATCCCAATTTGACAAGATTATTATTGTACCTAAGAAAATTGATCTTAACCCAAGAACCCACTTATTAGGTGCAAAGCTCACGAACAATACCAATTCTTGAGTTGGGCACATCAAATAGCACACGGTGGTTTTGTTGCTGCATGTTGGCTATCACGTTCAACACCGAGTTCACGTTATCAGGTGCTCCTGCCATGGCCAAACATGTGGTGCTACCGGCGGTGCTATGTATGAGGATGTTGTCTGGTGGTAGTGTTACATTCATGCCTGAGAACAAGAATGTTATAGTTGGTACAACTATTGGGACAGTGTAGCATGTGTCGAACCCTCCTAGGGTTGTCACAGGTAGTTTTGGGCCAACTCGTCGGCGAAACTCGTTTCTTACGGCGGTGTATACCGGTTCAGCTAGTCGAGTGAATACCGTACCTGATTGTAGTCAACAAGAAAATCAGATTTCAAAAAATGTCTAGTGAAATTGACATGAGAAAATAAAATATGCATCGTTAAATACAAAATAGTGTAACTATATCCTTAGTAAAATTATTGTAAACTAACTTTTCGTTAACGTGAAATACAAGTTATGTACGTATTATTTGAAAATATTACAAAGTATGTTTATGTATAGATATGACGAGAGTTTTCATTGGATATGTTTAAAATGAATTTACACACCGACATTGCATAACCATAAAATCATTATTATTATTATTATGTCCTTGGTAACATAGTTAGAATAGTGTCTTAGTATTATTGTTGTTTGCTTCAATCTTGTTAATTTATTTCCAAAATCATCGTTCTCCCACTTATTTTTTTGGTTAATAGGTCTTTACCCCTTGAGGTCGTTTCCAGATTTCTCCTCTGTAAAATATTTTTTTTGATTTACCCCCTGTAAAATATTTTTGTTTTAATTTACCCTCCTAATAGGCCAAACAAAAACGAAAAATTCTTGAAAAATAAAATAAAATTGGTTTTTGTTTGGCATATTAGGGGGTAAATCAAAACAAAAATATTTTACAGGGGGTGAATCAAAAAAAATATTTTACAGGAGAGAAAATCGGAAATAACCTATATTACAGGGGTAAAGACCTATTAACTTTTTTTTTAATGAAAAAATGGATGTGCGGTGATTATAATTATAACTGTACTTGTACGTAATCTCGATTTCAAAATGGTGGTTGGTGCTTTTTGTACAAGACATGTGGAGCATGAGTACATAATACAAAGTCATACATATAACATATGGCCAAGTCACGTGTAGGATTTTGACAAATTTGTCTCAACTTGACCTTAATTTTGTCATCACACATTAAAACATGAAACTCACTTTCCTTAGTTTTCTCGAGAATGTGAACATAATAGGACTACTCAAGATTAAGCCCCATGTTTTGAAGGTATATATAATTTTGTATAATTTTTTTTGAGAGATAAATAAATATAAATATGTTGGTCAAGGCATAATAGTAAACTTAAATGTATTATTATCTAAAATACATGTCCAAAGTTTTTTTGTTTGAGAAAAGAGTGCATGTTCAAAGTTAAAAATAACAATGATAAATGTATACATATGATTATAAAACTATACTAGAATGCATTTTGTTAAGAAGTAGAACATGTTAAATGTTAATGAAGACATTAGTACCTGAATCAAAAATGGTTCCGGCACCGGTAGTTGGGTTGAAGGCCAACGCAGCCGGAGGGATATCGACAATTTTGCGGCCAACTTTAATAGCAACCAAGTTAACATAATAGAGTGATGATCTTCTAGGGTTTCTGAGAAGTGGAGTATACTTGATCCTCTTGGGCTGATACACCGGCCCAAGTCTCAACGACCCACTAAAGTTAGGTGACTTAAAGCTAGGCAAACAGTAAGAGAATGTGGACTTGTAGAGATTTTGGCTTTGGGCCAAGAGCGACAATGGGCCTCGGCCCAAGCCCAACAGCCCTTGTTGTGGTGCGGAACTTCCTGTTGTTTTGTTAACACAGCCAAAAGTGTAGCTTGGAATTGGGTCAGTAGCTAGGGTAAGTGTGTCTTGGACCACACTAGCTGCTATGGAGGAACTACCATAAGTGAAGTTGAATGCACACGCGCTTCCACCGCAAGTGGGGTTGGGTACCTGAAAAATATCACATGTTTGAGATTTTTAAGAACCGTTTATGTTTTGTACTTTTTGTGGAAAAATAAAAAAGTAATAAATAGCTTTTGGTTTTTTATTGGAAATCTCGTGATCTTTTTTGCCTTTAGGAAAGGTAAGTATAGTGACCATAGAATAAGGTTTTATGATTCGAATATACTACAGTAATTTTTTGTTTTTGTTTTGAAACATACAGTGAAAAATTTATAAATGTTATTTTATTATAAATGAAGAATGTTGGTTATTCTTTTTGCTTATTAAAAAAAGTTATTTTTTTTGCAAAAAAGTGTCGGTAAATTTGTTTTCATCCTATAGATATAAGAATCGAGAATCAGCTATTTTTTAAAAGTGTCGGTTAATTTATTTTCATGGTTTTTAAAAGTGTCGGTTATTTTGTTTTCATGCTATGGATAGATGTAAGAATGTGCTGTTTTTAAAAGTGTCAGATAAATTATATATATATGAGAGAATCAAACTATATTTAAAAGTGTCGGATAAATTCTA
>Ga0315914_1004365_pt1 | contig 21179 bp, 24 predicted proteins | sample MpolenodulesMG_FD_203920 | JGI IMG/M metagenome (GOLD analysis project Ga0315914, IMG submission 203920) | Medicago polymorpha root nodule microbial communities from Los Angeles, California, United States - elongated nodules | ecosystem: Host-associated > Plants > Roots > Nodule | place: USA...
CTTTGATTGGTTAAAACTCACATGGGACCCACCAAATTTATATGGGACCTACATGATTTGGTAGAACCCATGTGAGTTTTAACCAATCAAAGAGAGTGTGTGTTAGAATGAGCGTTGCTAGCATTCCTCTTAAATTAACCGTCAAGAGTACACTTGTGAAACATGTGAGTTTTAAAAGAAAATAGGGTGAAATGGACGCGTACAGGTGAGCAAACCAATCTGGTAGTTCACTAGTCCATACTGCTAGAAAAACATAGCAAATTTGTATCTTTTACGAAAGCACTCGAAAAACAAACAATCAACATCTCAAATACCCAATATTAATCCCTGCATAATATAAATTAAACAGCTTGTTAACATGTCACAAACTCACACCATCATATTTTGATTGTGCGGTGCTGCTAAATTGTCAAGGAATGGACTCAGTGAGGGTAGCTTTGCTACCATATGTATATTAATTATCATTTAAGTTTTAAATATTGCTCGTGGCATAAAAAAAACCAACTATAGTGATTGATGATAGTCCAATCTGTACAACTACGCTGGAAGAGGTGGAGATCTACAACCAGCATAAATTTAGTACTACATTATACAACCTAGTATATACAGCATTCAATTGCTTGTCTTGACTCAACTTTGCTGCCATTTATTTACAGTCAGACAAGAACCAAGGAACAGGGAACTAGAAACTGTTGATCATGTTGAGAATGAATTTAGCAGTCTCCACAAAACTGTTGATCCACAGGGCTGATATAAAAGTGACTCCCAGTTTTTTGTAAAATATTAGGTGCCTTGGCCTGATTCTATTTTGGAACCTCCATCATGTGGAGGTTGATATTGTGTCTGCCCTGGGACCATGGTAGCTGTACCAGTACGAGCCTCTTCAAACATTTCATTCACATTCTTCTTTATTCTCTTTGGTCTCTTGGGTTTCTGAACCACTGGATCAGTATCATCCAACTCGTTGTCCATAGGCATGGCATCAAATTCACTAGTCTTTTGAGAATTTTTTGGCCTCAAAGTTTTTTTATCGGAGGCAGATTTTCTCTGCAATTAAACACCATGTTACCAAGTTGAAAATAACAAATTCACAAAATAAGCACATCTAAAAAGTCTAAACATTCAAATACTATCCCCTAAACGAAAAAATCAACACTTGTATTTAATTATGAGTTTTATTTTTTCTAAACTACCCTTACTCAATTTATAACAGCTTGAAATAAGGTATAATCACTCAACAGCTAGACCAACAGAAATGATGGGGAAAAAAATTCCAAGATAAACTTGAACAAATTTTTAGAACGCAACCGATTGAAATGAGTCAGTGAAAAAAAAACAACTGAAATAAGATTCAAAGCATTTTCAGAATCAATAAGTTTGTAAGTACAAAGATACCTTTTTATTACTGGACTTTGATCCCTCTGGGTCGACTGCAAGATCAGAATCTGTTGTAACCAGGGCTACAGGGTTTGATACATCTTCCAGAGATGCATCACCATCTTCATTGACCAATATACCCTTCATAGGTTGTTTTTTCTTTTGCTTATCCCTTACCTGGAAGGATAAGCGAGGTGAAACGTAATCAGAAAAAAAATACTCAAGATTTTAGGCTTTCTGGAACTCACTTTAATCCTTGTTTATCTGTTGATGAGAGGGATGTTCAACTACATATTGTAAAATAATGAATTCTAGTGACCATTTCATAACCAACCTGAGCTATATCTTTAAATTTCTGCTGCAACTGAACATCATCCAGAAGCAAAGATACGACATCCTCAGGAGCTAAAAGATCACCACCAACAGAACCACCGGTCATGACAAGGTTCTGTACTGTACTTTTCTGACTAGCTCTTAGAAGGATCTTCTCTTCAACTGTCTCTTTACATATAAGTCGGTAAACGGTAACCTACAAATTTGAAAAAACATATAGTATTAGTTTTAAAATAACAAATTCAGAGCTTACAAACTCAAAAGGAATAGCTTCTGTAAAGGAAGGGAAGCAACGTTTCTGAATGTGAAGAAAGGAAAACTTCAGGGATCAATTGCTGAGATCCCAAAAAATAAGCAACAACAGGTATGCCCATGAGGATGAAGGGAGAGAGGGGGAGAGAGGGAGATGGAACTAACATCTTTTGTCTGACCCAAACGATGAGCTCTGTCCATCGCCTGTAGATCCAATGTTGGATTCCAATCACTCTCATAAAATATGACTGTGTCAGCAGCTGTCAAGTTAATACCCAATCCACCGGCTCTAGTACTCAGTAAGAACACGAAAATATCAGACCTACAACAAATTAAGAAAAAAGTTATATAAAGCTAAATACTGAAATAAGTAATGTTCAGCAGAGACTACAGTATGGAAAAATTACAAAGTATACATTACCTATGCTGAAAGTCTCTGACCATATCTCTGCGATCCTGAATAGATGTTGATCCATCAAGTCTACAATACTTGTACTTTCTATAGTTCATATAGTCCTATAAGATGAAGTAAATCACCAATCAGCATAATAAAAAGCCCATAAAGTTGAAAGCCAATACCCACAACATGGTAGGAATGAATAGGTAGCAATATCAAAAGGTCGACAGTGAAAAGTTTAAAATACCTCCAAAATATTCAGCATCTTGGTCATCTGAGCAAACAACAGAACACGATGATTTCCGGCTCGTAAGCGTTTCAATAATATATCAAGTGTTTGAAGCTTCCCAGAGTCCTATATCAAACAAAATTATTTAAATTACAAGATCAACTTGACACAGAAGTCGAGATGAGGGTACCCCTCGAGAAACAATAAAGGGGGTAAAAGAATACTTACAGTGAGCAATTTTGCTGGGTCGAAATTTCGCATAGGTGGAGAAGACCCAAAAATACTGTGTGTTAACTGAAGAGCAGGCTTACAAACAGGTTGTTCAGAGTCGATCTCTTGAATTAAATGATGAGAACCAGCTGGCTTGCTAGGACCATTAAAATCAGATGTACGTGCAAATCCCACAAACAACCTCTTAACCCATGGATCATGTAGTTCCTCAATCATTTTATAGTAAAAGTTCCTATCAGAACAGTGAGCACCGATCTAGGAAGGAAAAAAGAAACATGGTTGATAGTTACTTATCATATTGTTAATAGAAGGCAACTTATTTTGAAAAAACTAACAGAAGACTAGATAATAAAGAAACATAACATACTGGGGGTGCTCTACTTGGTGGGATATATGAGTAAGCTGAGTGAAGAAGCCTTGCGTTTGAGAAAAGCCTCTCCTGATGTGGCACAACCAAGGCCTCAAAAGGAGCATGGCTGGGTCCAGTTGGTAATCTGTTCTGAAGAAACTTAGTCTCAGATCTTGATGGCACCAATAACATTCGTGTGACAGTTCTCACTTTTCCTTTTTCAAGGGAACTACATTCCAGATCATCATCTGTGGTCTCCATAAGAAAGTCTACAACTTCATCAATGAATTTCTGGTCCCATCTCATCATAGAAAATAATAGTCGCTCCATAAAAGAACCATTAACCAGAAATGCCGCCTCTTGTGAAGATAAATCCATCAAATGGGTAAACCCAAAGGTTCCACTTTTAACACGCATATCTTCTGAAAAGACAGATTGATAAACATTTTCTGGCCTAAAAATATTAAAATACTTTGGAAAAGATCCTCTGCAGAAACCATGACCAACAGCTGAATTGAGAGTTTCAGAACTTCGCATAATTTCTTGATAGACAAGTTTCGGTATCTGAAAAAATGGAACAAAAACAAGAAAGGAGGCACTGTGTCAACATAAAGAATTATAAGGTGAAAATCAATCCATTTAAGACTAAGATCAGATGTGAATAGAAGATAAGCCATTATGAATCAGGCATGTTCTAAAATTGTGACATACATTGGCCAAAACAGATAAAAGTTTAACATGAAAGCATTGGCATAGCTTCTATCATCCTCCAGATATCCATGGTGTATCTCAAATTATCCAAAAAAGATCTTTACAGTATATTGTAGAATCACTGAATTATCTAATTATAGAAGCAATATTAGACACTATTTCCTAATTTTATTGAGTTTCCTTATTGAATTCAGGTTATTACTATCTGTGTTATCAATCCCAAAACTAGCTCAAGGTACGATAAGTTTTTGATACAACAAGTAAAAAATCCGGAAGTACCTCATATGAGATGGGGTTGTGCCCACCAGAATAGTATACATTCTCTAACTCCCCAAATGGAGGAGGAGGAAGGGAATTTGGAATCTCTCCAAAGTAAAGGTATGTGCTTCCTTCACTCCTTTCAAACAACTCTGGATGGTTGCAAACCTAACATATCCAAAGAGCAACATTTACTATGAGTAATCATGGTTGGAAGAAAAAAATCACACAGTTAAAAGTTTGAACACAACAATCCTTATTTCAACTGGAATTAATACAAAATTTACAATACTAAAACTAAAAGCAAAGAGAAAATACTGAATAATATGAATTGCCTACCTTCCTTAGTTGAATAACAATGTTCATTAAATTCAGGATTTTCTTCTCATTGAGCTGTCCCCGATTACTATCAAACAACTCAGCAAGAGATATCTTGTTCTTAATTGCTTGATAGAAAGCCTGCTGCCGAGAACTTAACTTGCAGTGCACGGTAATTTCAGTTTTGCTAGTCAGCTCAGAAACTACATCTTTTTTAACACGACGCAACATGAAAGGCTTTATAATTGAATGCTGTTAAGAGAAGAGCAACTGAGTAAATAGCAAAAATTTGAAATAATAAAATTCTAAGATGTTAAAAACAATTAGCAATAATAAAAATAAAAGACGTCATATAAGACATCCTATTGTAATTTCAATTGGCGTATCTTTGTTTAACATAAACCCATGAGGGTATTTATTTATACATTGTGGATATGTTAGGATAATAGATTTAAATTTGTTTGGTTAGTTAGAAGGGGTTATAAATAGGGAAAATCAGGATGAAGGGAATCATTATGAATTCAATAATCTGTGTGAAATGAGAAATCTTTTGCAACCATGGAGATCTCTCTCTCCTGATCCCAAGCATTCTGAAACGTATCAAGGGGAAAGAACCAAGTCCCCTAAAACCTCACCGAGTTTCCCATAATACTCAAGTCCCTATCATAGAAGTTCCCCTGATAGGTAAACCTTAGTTAGTGAATTTGGATCAATCAGGGATTAGTTAAACCAGTTCATATCACCTCGCATTCCACAATGAAGGTTTTATACTCCCATAAAATTTCTGATTAAAAAAAATCAATATAGTGCAATAAAACATTATTACCATATCTTTATTATTACCATCAAACAGGAAATACTTACCAATCGATTAAGTTGGTGCTCATTCAAAGTACCCCCATGTTCTGCATGGTTCTCAATTCTATAAAGTCATAAATAATAAAAGTTGGTCAGACTGTAGTTAAATTAGAAAAATTATCCAAGGACAATAATTAGGAATATATACCCTTTCGAAAACCACTCATTAAACTGCTCATGGCTGTCAAATAAAGTTGGCATAATGAAGTGAAGAAGAGCCCATAACTCAGCCATATTATTCTGAACGGGTGTACCAGTCAGCAGTAGGCGATTCCGACAGTTAAAGCTGAGGAGTGTCTTCCATCTTATACTGTTGGATAAATTGTGATTTTTAAAAGGGTGACGGTGATAAAAATAAAAGATAGATGTTAACGTAACTTCAAATAATTAATCAACCACACAACTAACATAATATATACAAAACTATACAAACTAAATACTAAAAATATGCACCATACAAAATAACTAATAACATTTTTGTTTAAATAAACGGCAGGAGCAATGAGCAACTAATAATTAACGACATTCACGTATGCCCCCCAGAAACAGATATCAATGCATACCTGTTGGAACTTTTAATTGCCTGAGCTTCGTCTAAAACCATATACTGCCATTTCACGCGCCGGAAATACTTCTCATCAGAGACTAACAGCTGGTAGCTTGTGATGAGAATGTGAAATTTAGCTTCCCTGGTAAATAAGTAAGGTAAAATAGAAATTTAGAGTGTTCAAAATTAAAGATAAAAAAGATTTACAATTGGAATTTAATAAATTCAATTTATTAATGGTGAGTAAAGGACAAAATAATGTATTAGCCTCAAAATTCAAAAGGTTCGCGTCAAAGATGATTCTATACAAACGAAAATGCATTAATATACTTCTCAACCCAATACTTCAGGTTTTAATTTCATCCCAACTATTCTGTTTTATTTTTGTTAAAAATGTTATAAAGTTTGTTTGACTAAATTCATCCTAAATATTAATACCCTGAAAATGCCTATAAAGTTTGATTACATGGCAGCTTATGTGAATATAAGTGTACTGTAGATAGATGCTTTAGGGGAAAATATGATTTTAGTCCCTAAACTTCACTCCATATAAAAATGTATTCAATTTTAATCCCTCTAAAATATAAAATTGTGTGTTTTTATAGAGACAGAGAACTAACGAACTTTTATATTGACTAAAGTTGAATAATCAAAATTTTGTATTGACCAACAACGTATTTAACTCAGTTTTCTAAGCTGACAGATAAAAACCAAAGAAGCCAAATTCCCAACAAACGGATCAAGAAATTTGCTCACATTGTTAAATCTTTTTCGAAGTTACCAAATCCATCGTCATTACCAATCTCAAGAAAATCCTAGTTGGAGAAAGTATACTACTAATTGTGTACTTATATTATTACTGGTATACTGCAGCCAATAACAACAACAACAGCAAGCAAGCCTTGTCCCACTAAGTGGGGTTGGCTACATGAACCAAACGACGCCATAGTGTTTTATCAAAAACTACCGGTATAATGCAGCCATGTAGACAAATTTCATTAGCATTTCTGATGGTATTAGGGTTGGGTCATAACTTGGGATTCTAGAGTGGAAATCCACATCATGAAGTCCACCATAGACCAAGCTATTTTTGCAACTAAAATGTTCTTTTTTAGTCCTTTTAATTTATTTGAATTACAAACTCTCCCAAACCCTGTAGCCTCTCTCTTCTCTCTCTATTCAACGCCCCTTCCACCCCTCCCCTTCTCTCTTTGCTTGTCGCACCATCACAGCCAGGGATCTGATACCAACAACAGTCTCTAAATATCTCATTGTCTTTCTGAAATTGAATCGGAAAAAAAAACAGTAGCTGCACAAAACCAATTTTTCTCAAGTTTACCTTACAAAATCTACCATATTTACTGATTAGTTCATTTGATATTTTTAGTGAAATTTTTTCTAGTGTTAGCAACATTTTATTTATTACAAGAAAAACTAATCTTTCTCAAACATCTACCCTAAGCATAAGGCCATTACTGCCACCTGTGTTCCAAGGGAATGAAAATGCATAAGAAAATAACATTACCTGCGATAAAGATCCTTTGGGTTCATACTTTTCCTGAGCACTGTCCGCTCTGAAAGCCCACCCCAATAAGGAAGTACTTTAAGTTCAGGGCAGAAGCGCTCGAGCTCCTCATTCCAATTATTTAATACAGAAGCGGGTGCAACAATCAAAAAAGGTCCCCATATGTTTTTCTCCTGCATGGGAGAAGCATGTTAAAATAAACTGAATATTAAGTCATTGAAACGAACAAAAAAGGCAGAATGAATAGCTACCTCAGCTAAATGGGCTAAAAAAACCATAGCCTGAATGGTCTTTCCAAGTCCCATCTCATCAGCAAGAATACCATTTAAACCCTGAAAGAGACCAAAAGCCTTCTAATTAGCAACCAAAATAAATAAATCATTGAGACGTTATTTAGGAGTGCCCAACAACCTGCTCATAACAATTAACTAGCCACTGAAGACCTTTTAGCTGATAATCTTTGAGACAGCCATTGAATAATTCAGGTGTCCGAACTGTGGATGCCACAGGCATGGTGGAGCTGCAATACAACAATCCAAAAATTGATTAAAATGAACGCTGTTGCTTATTTCACATTCCTCAATACTATCTAATTGACCGTCAATGTAAATTTGTGTATGTTTTTACATGTCTATGTAGTGTAGAATATGGGGATATGCATTCACACAAAAAGAAATAAAGAGAGGGCGCTCACGGGGTCTTCAAGTCAATATTGCTTGCTCCAGAAACTTCTGGTTGAAGTGAATCAGATTCACCAGCCTGGCGCAGCTTCAAGCATTCAGTGTCAAAAGCACTTGTCAACATTTTCTGCTTAGAAACTGCTTCTTGAGCAGCCTTCAAAGCTTCCTTCTTTAATTCAGCCTCTTCAGGATCTTCCTCCTCGTTTGGACCAGCAGCTGATGAGTTGATCAGCGCATTTTCATCATTTGTATTTTCGTCTCCCATGGATAGAGCTTCTGAAGCTATTGACTTGTTTTGCATAAAGTGGCTGTACAGCTCAGTCTGCTGTATAAGAAAATTTAGTCTTTGCTGCTGCCTTTTTGCTTCTCGAAGCTCTTGCTCGCGCCTCAAAGCTTCAGCAGCTTCTTTTTCCTCCCTTTTCCTAATTTCTAACTGCAAGGGATGAAATTGAATAATTACAGCATATTCATGTCTAATCTATACTATGAGTGACTATTACATCAGCACGAAATGTTCAGGTTTCAAAAGGTAATTTCAAATACAGTCTACCGAATAGCTCAGACCCCATAATCTCCTTAATCTCAAAAACATTTAAATTGAATAGCTCAGACCCCATAATTTAATATCATGGTTTGAAAAGTGCATATATCACCTAGTACTTAGACACCATCTCAGTAATCTCATGAACACGAAGAACACAAGACTATCATCCATTAGATAATCATATGGCCAAGGCACGTAATCAAGTTGATAAAACCTATTATCAACTCTCATATATGAAAGATGCTTTCAAAAGTAAAGATAGGACTTAAGGAAGAGTTTGCAACCGTCGGGTTCCACTACCTTGCACTATAAAATAAATGAACTTGAGCAACGAATTAAAAAATACCATCTCCTTATCTATTCGTTTCCAGAATAGTAGCATGTCTCTAGCTAGTTTTCGGGTGCGCATGCTAGCAGTTCTCGTCCATTTAAGCGATCTACTAACTTTCATTTTAACCTGAAAAAAAAAAATAGATTATACAACTTATTGAAGTGCAAATGCAAAATGCAAAACAAGCCATTAAAAGCTTTAAACTAGACAGCTATATTAAATTAAAAAAACTAAAATCCAATTTGAAATATATAGAGGAACAATCTATTAAAGGGGGAAACAGGGCATGCCTCTCTTTGACAAATATCTGCGGCCCTCTTGGCATCAACGACCTGCTTTCGATGAAAAGTAGTAAAATTCCGATGATGTCTTGGTAGATCTCTTCTTACAATGTTTACCCAAATCTTTCCCAATTTTTCTATTTCCTCTTTCTCTATAAAAGCAGGGTCTTTCGTTACCTTTTGTTTCTTGGGTAAGCTTCTTTCAATGATCTGAAGCAGTTGAAAGACAAAGCAACATGTAAACAAAAAAAAGTGTGGTAAAGATAAAACGATAAAATTCTTCACATTTTATATCATAGGCACCTCATAAGTGTCGCCTTTCTCCAAAACCTTCACATAGTAAACCTGCAATATACCACCCTCAGATAAAATAGACCGTTTTATCCTTCCAGCTGCCCCCTCTGGAATGGAGGAATTCAAATCAGCCTCAGATAATTTCAGACTGAACTTGTGGGTTGAATTAGAAGCTGACGTGTCCTTTAGACGTGCTTGAAGTGATTCATATTGGGATAAAGTTTCCCCCATGCCTGCTCGGTTTCTATTTCCAAACTTCTTATCGGATGCCATCATTTCAGCCAAGGAGCCCAAATCCAATGTACCCTTTAGGAAAAAGTCCTCAACGTGGATATCTGAGAGGCTTGGAAGGTTCACAAGTGGTGCCAACTTATCGTAAATTGGAGGAATCTTATAAGCTATGCCATTCCCAACATCCACATATGCAGGTTCATACCTAACCCTGAAAAGAGTTTAGAAAAGGTAAGGTCTATTGTAACCTAAACAAAGACACTATTATTCAGAAACCTCAAACGCTATAAAATGAACAGTGAAGAAAAGATAAACCTATTAGTGCGATGTTGCGGTATGAAATCTGTATCAAGGAAGTTCCCTGATTTCTGAGCATTGGAACCATTTATCCATTCAGATAAAGTTTCATCATCATGCAATCCTCTGTTGCGCTCATTCCCTGGCTTGTGAGCTTTTAATCCATTATTACTTTTCAAAAAAGGAACAGGAACCTGATTTGGGCCGGGACTACTTGAGTTACCCTTAAACCTCCGCTTGTATTTCTTAATATGATCTCCAAGCATTGATCGGTATCGTTCCTCCATCACAGGTGTCTCATAAAAACCACTCTTTTCCTCGTTATCACTGTTTCTAGACCAACTTCTCTTCTTCAACAAATTTACATCCCTTCCAGACACATTCCCATTACTATGACTTCCAATTGCCCCACCTACACATAGAAGCATCCCGAAGACACTTAGCATACTTATACAAGTCAAACCTCTTAAAAAAACAATCATCGACCATCAAAACAAACAGAACCATCATTCACAATAAAAAAAAATAAAAACAATTCAGTGAAACTCTCTAATCTAAAAGCCTAAAAGAGAATAAAAATTAGAGTGAAGACCCAATTTAGTCCCTAAAAAAAATAATACCCAAAGAGTAAACCACTAAATTAGTTCCCGACTTTAAAGGACACCCTCAGATAGGTCCCTGAAATAACGAGTATTTCAAAAAGGTCCTTCAATCTATTAAACTGTCAAGTTGGTCTCTATATTCAACCACTCACTATCAATTAAGTCCCTATATGTTAACAACCTACTATCAATCTGATCCCACTTACTATCAAATTAATCTCTAGCATATTCTTTGAAGGATTAACATAAGTAAAATTTGATAAAGGGACGTTTCTGAAATATTCATAAGTCCAGTACCTATTTGAGAGCGCCTTACAAAGTCAGGTACAAATTCCGTGGTGTACTCAATAACCAAATTATTCAAATACACATTATAACATAGAAATTAATTGGTCCCCAATTTGAAAGTGTCAGGTAATAGTTTGGTATTACTTGTTGTCGAGAACTAAATTGAGTCGCGAGAAAATTGTCAGAGACGAAATTGGATCTTCACTCTAAAAATTAAACAAAAACCCCAAAAAAAAACAAACAAAAAAAATGCCTACCTCTGGTGATTCTGCTCTCATCCTGACTACTATTCCCATAATATTCAAAATCATCATCTTGTTCTGGAAGTTCAAAGTTCACCAAAGACTACAAAAACAGCGCAATAAAAAAAAACAAAAAAAAAATCACAAATTCAAACCAATTCCACTAATCCAATTCAAACACTAAAAAAAAATCCGTAAGAAAAAACACGCGAAGAAAATCAATGGAGACGAACCTGAAGATTGAAGAGAGTGGAGTGATCCATGAAGTGGTGAAAGGAAACTACAATGCGAATGAAGGAACCCTAATTGCGCGAAGAAGAATGTAAACCCTAGAAAGAGAAAGGGAATAGAGAGATGCGTAGTTTAAGATGAGTGAAGAGAGAAGAACCATGGTGATGAGCGTAGAGAAGAAAAAGCGGGTGTTAATGTGCGCTTTGTGGGCATTTTTTGGCTAATGTGCGCTTCCGGATGTGTTTTATTTTGACCGTGGATGATGGTTTGTGTTTGTACGATCTACGGTGAATAATAAAAGTTACAATTTTTGGATAACTTTTTTAAGTTTGAAACTGTAGGAAGTAGTTAATTTAGTTTCTTTGTTGTAAACCCTCTTTTAGAGAGTCCGTATCTCAGAGTTCGATCGAGAGATAAATAAAGTATGGACAATAATTATTCACATATAGTAATAGAATTCAGTTTTTCTAAATAATTTGTTGCTAGTGGAGTTCGTTGAACATGTGAGTCCAATAGTTAATTTAGTTGATGAAATATTATCCAACAAAATTATTTAATGAAACCTTCAAAATTTTAAAATATGAATTTAAAAAAACTATTAGCAAGGCAATTTATAAAAATAAGATTGGATATTTCAAAATAATTATACGATAAAAGATTTTTAAATAGACTATTTATATACTATATTTTTAGGAAAATATATTAATTTTTTTTGGTCAAGAGAAAATATATTAATTTATAGGCACCAACAATGGAACTATTTTTCTGCATGCATGCGTTCAATCAAATCACGGTTAAATTTTGCCTATGTTATTTTTCAAAATATCTTCAATAATGTATACATAATTATTTTGTGAATTTCACAAATATACATATATTATTTAATTGAATGTAAGTATAAAAAATTGTATACCTCTCCCTGGACATACAAATTAAATCTTCTTTTGAAATTTCATAAAATGTATAATTACAAGTTAATAGTCTTTCTTTCAAAGAAAAAAAAGTTAAAGTCTTGCAACTTCAAAAGTTAAATTGATCATTTACTCTACAACTTGTTCTTAGCAGATAAATTAAGAATGTTTTTTCGAAAAACAAATAAATTAACAATCTATCTATATATCTTTGAATTTGAAACTTACTTCATTTTAATGTTTGGATTGTGCCTATGTAACATATCTAAAAAAACTCCAATTTTCATTCTCTATTGTATTAAAACAAAGACTTTGCCACTCTCTATTGAAATAGTGATACAAATTAGTTCTAAAACAAAAACTGATGCATTAATAATATATTTCAACTTTAGGAAGCTCAAAAACTTTTTCTTTCTGAACGTTAATGTTCATTTTGTATTTATGATCAACACCTTTCATTTGCACACAAGGCTTTTACATGAATGGAAGCTCAAAAACTTCTTTTTGTTATGTACCTTTTATTTGCACACAAGGTTTTAATTACATGAATAGAAATCTAAAACTTCTTTTGTTACGTAAATTAGGGAAGATATATAAATTATAGAAGTTCCCTTTGTATTCATCGTTGAAACCTTACATTTACAAACAATGTTTTAATTACATGCCACTTTCTATGATTTAGAGCACCTTTTCAATTCACTTTTTTTTTTAGGAGTTCACATATTTATTTAACTTTAACCAGTTGAAAACCAAATATTTTGTTCCATTTGTATATTGACCCTTTCTCTCATCCCTTCTCACATGGTTGTGTTAATCCTCTATACGAACCAGCTCAGCAAGCAAAAACACAAATGAAGCCCTTGGTATGGTTTTATAGCTTTATGTTTCAGAGATAAGGTAAGTTTCTTCAAGCATACAATAGTTACCTTGGTCATGTTGTGGCGATATTTTTCATCTCATGTATTGCATATTTTAGAATAAGCTTTTTTGCATTTAGTTTTTTTCGCGTTTAGTATTGGATAATAGCCTCCTATCTTTTATTATTATTTTAAATTTTATGCCTATTAGATCAAGTCTAACAAGTATGAAGATCGAAGACAACGAAGAACTAATTTAGTAATTATTGTGGTTTTACTTTTAGCATGGAGATTAAATCTTGGTTTTTTTTTTTTTTGAGCAAGATTAAATCTTGGTTTATTTAACATATATATTGGATTTTGAATATCTATATGGACATCATGATGTATGATTAATGCTTTTATTTTCAGGTAGGGGAATAATATAGTGAGGACCGAGCTATGTAAAGGAAGGTTTTTTCCCTTTAAAATGATACTGACGAACGTGGCTATGTAATAAACCAGTTTTATAATTTAATTAATTATTTATTTTATTCATAACTTCATTATTTGTAAAACCTCACTTGTGTGTGTGTGAGCTTGCTTTCACCCCTTTATTCAGAAAATATACTAACTATGTATGTATCATAAAGTAAAAACTTGATGAAAAGGCCTAAAAAGTAAGTAAAAAGTTAATGACTTTTGTTCTCGACAATTGATTTGTTGATTGATCTTAGATGTAGGTGGGATCAATGCTATAAAAGTTCTAATTAATTGGTTACAATATTCTAGCTATGTCATGATTTTTTGACTCTATTAATATATATACAATGTTTTTTTTTTAGAGAATATATACAATGCTGTGGACTGAAACTATTTTGTTCCACTTGGAATTTCAGCATTTTTTTTTTGGAAGAGGAATTCATATTGATGTGTGAGGAAATGTTGAGGGGTGTACTTATGCTTACCTGAAAATATGTCTGACTATCGGCGGTTGGTTCTTTAAACATTTGTTGAATGTAAACAAACATTATATTTTAAGTTTTTCCGATATGCTCTACATGAGAACATTGTCATGACTATTGCTACCGAGTAAGTTGTTTAAAAAAAATTCTATTTTTTTCTCTAATTTTTTGAGCAAGTTGGATCCAAACTTAATTTGCTCGGTGCCACAATAAAATTGCATCGAAGAAAAAGTAATTTTACTTTGTTGGATAACATGTTATAAGAATGGTGTTTATAATTCAAATTGATATGATGAATTTGAAAAAATAAAGGGGAAGGACATGATCCAAGTTACACATTTATAGTAGTGTGCTTAAGAAAAACACTAAATGAATTTATACAATGAAATTTTTAATTTATTGCAAAATTAATAGGGTTAGGACAATTCATCAAGAAAAAGAATTCTACAAAAATGAATTTATATCATTAACTACGATATAAATTACTCTATAAGTTCTAACTCAATTGACAAATGTAAATATTGTTAGGTCAAATATTTGTGTTGTCCCTGGTTCGAAACAAATTAATATGTTCTGTAAATACATTTATTTATTTTAATAAATTGTTATTTCTAATAAATTTAATAGTCATTTTTCAAAATCAAAGAACAATTTAATAGATCTACCAAATTTGTTGTTATTTCTAATAAAAAAAGTTAATCAAACCCGTGCAACGCACGGGTTATATACCTAGTTTGAATGTGTAAGATCATGATAATAAGTTTTTTGGTATGTAAAAAATTTGGTTATGATAGAAAAACTCACGTCCCACGGATCCTAGATGGAAATTTATTATCGCTAGTAAAAGTAGAAACTTTGTACTTATAACATTTTTTTTTTGAATCAGCAAATATTATTAGGCATAGCTAGTGCAAGACGCACTAAACTAGCACGGAGGAAAAAGAGTACAATAGGCATACAAAACAAATGGCAACCAAACTGTCACCACCTAAAGCTCGCTAAAAAACCTCCTAAGTTCCATTCGTACAGAAAAAGGAACAAAACAATGCTTAAACAGCAGAGCAGACTAGCATAAAACACACTATTGCCAGGACAAAACCTTCCAAACCGTTGCACACAAACTCCCAGCAGCACAGAAACAAACCAAAGGACCTCCCAAACACCAACCCAAAGCAACCTAACCCGAGCCAAACAAGCCTAATTCCCCTTTCCAATTCTTTCCAATTCACCCAGATCGCGGAATGCCAAACAAGCCTCATTCCTCGAATTCCAAATCACCCAGATCGCGGAATGCCAAACAAGCCTCATTCCCCTTTCCAATTCTTTCCAATTCGCCATTTGACCCTCCCAACACATCCAATGCAGAAAGAGATTGGACGGAGTAGTAATATTCACCTCAAGCCACGACTCAAGCCTTTTCCACACCTTCCAAATCTCCGTGCAATGTAGAAAAAGATGATTCGTTGTCTCTTCCACCATACCACAAACAACACAGTTTAAGTTCACATTTATTGGTAAAGCATTTCTTCGAGCCAAGTTCTCCCTAGTTGGAATTCGGTTAATCAAACCCTTCCAAGACAGAGCCACCGCTTTAGTTGGCGCCGGACTCTTCCAAATTTGGCCAAAAACCCGGCACTCCACCTCTCCCCACTCCTCCTCCTCCCTCAACGCCTCCTCCAACTTCTTATAAGTTGAACTCACCGAAAACCGCCCTCCATCCTCCAACTTCCACACCCACTCGTCCTCCCCAGGAGCCCTATCAAACCCTTGAATATCAAGCATCAAGTTGTTTATGAGCTCTTCCTCCCAAACAAACAACCTCCTCCTCCAACTAAAATTCCACTCGGTACCAAAACCATTAAAAACCAAGAAATCCGCCACTTTAGCTTCTTTTTGGTTTGAAATAGCATAGAGTCTCGGATATTTAATTTTAAAGGTTGTATCCCCTCTCCACTTAGCATTCCAAAAGGAGGTGTTTTGGCCATTACCCACTCTCCGAATCACTTCCACATTAAACCAACTCCCACCCCCTCCATGATCTAAAGTCACAATATCTTTCCACCACTTAGAAACAAAACGGGGCCAATGATCAATTTCGGTTTCCAAAAGGTCTTCTATCATTCCTCCATACTTCTCCTTCAACACCTCTATCCAAAGCGCACCATCCCCATGTAAAATTCTCCATCTCCATTTAGCCAAAAGGCTTAAATTTACAAGTCTTATGTCCCTTATACCAAGTCCCCTCTTTTCTTTAGGTTGACAAACCTTACTCCATTTCACCCAACTATTCTTCTTACCTCCTCCAACACCTCCCCAAAGAAACTCCCTTTGGATTCTAACCAATCTCTTCCACACCTTCATCGACATTCTCAAAAACGATAGGTAGAAGATAGGAATAGCATTCAACACCGAATTGAGAAGCACTATTCTACCCCCAAAACTCAAGAACTTATTGCCCCAAGAGTTTAATCTACTAGTCACATGTTCCAAAAGCGGCTCCCACGTCACAAAGTATTATTAGAGTTATCTGCCTCCCATTTCCTTCTCTTACGCACCTCCTTGTTTCTCCCCTACCAAACTGCTCCACATAGTTGCACTATAAACCTCCCTTTTTAACCTCCCATTCCTTTGTCTTCTTCCTCTTTAGTCGTTTATGTCTCTTCTTCAACATTCTCTCTGCTTCATCCTCTTGATTCGCCACTAGATCACTGAACTCTGAGAATTCAGACTCCTCTGATCTGAAATAGAGATGTTGATTAACTTTAGGGACCCCCTCCTTTGGTTTCTTACTGCAAGCAATTTTATTTACTAGAATTTCCTCCAAAGCCGACCCAGTTTGTACCCGCCCCAGTATAGTGCTTGGGCCCAACCCAATTTGTATCCGACCCAGTCAGATCTGCTCCACCAATACTGGGCTCCATTGCTGCCCCACCTGACCCGTTACCCAGCTGAGTCTTAGAACTTGGAATTAACTGATCAACGTTCTCCTTCTCCTCTGCACTTCCACGTAAGGATTGGTCACACGCTTGTTCCCCACTCAACAAATGGTCACGCGCCTGTTCCCCTGTAAAAGATGGAACATTAAATGTTGTGGTCCCCTCCGCCTCAAACCTATTCTCCAAAATCCTAGGATCTGATCCACTCCTTGCCACCTGGTCTTCTGTGATTGGCTGATTCAAAAATCCTTCACCCAGTTCAGGTTGTAAATCTTGCTCTTCAAAGAAAGCGCCATTCTGCTTCTCCTCTTGTCCAATCCCCTCAAAAGTTGACTTAGGCCTAGAACCTACCTCTTCCTCCCCTAGACGTTGTTGAGAAGAAAGTCTAGGGATTCCCTCATCATCTTCTGACTGCATCCCCATACTATCCCCACCACCTCCTCCTCTCTAGAAGCTGCTTCTAACCGGACATCCCACTCTACACCATCCACCGCCTTCACTTCTGCCGTAGCTCCACCGCCTTCCACCACCGTTAAAACATAAACTTCCCCCACCACTTTAATAACTAATTGATCATTGATCCATCCCATTTTGTCAGGGAAGACCTTGATCCTAGCCACATCTAACCTCTTTCTTGACACCGTTTCTTCATCAAAGTCCATAAATATACCGAACTGAGCTCTGATAAGTTTAAAAGACTCCTCCTCCCACACATGGATTGGAAGGCCATAGATTTTTAGCCAAACCACTCTTCTGCTCGGCACCTTATTAGGGGTCCAAGGCTTCAGCTCCTTAAACTGTGCATTCCACCAGAGACTATGATTTCCAGCTGCTCTCAGAATTTCTCCTACAACATCTGATTGCAACAACACCATAAGTCCTCTCAACGATGTTACCTTGATTTTATATATCCCCTCCATCCTCATGCTGTTCTGGATCGAATCACCCCTACCATGGTTTCTCAGGTATCCCACAAAGCTTCCTTTCAAACTCTCCAAATATTCACCACATGGATGTATCACCAATGGCGGTCGCAGACCCAACTTCTTACCTCCAGCACTCCCCCTCCTTGAACAACATTGACAAAAGAAGTACCCTCCCTAATCAGCGATTGGTTATTTACACCTTTCCTCACTCCTTCGTTCTGCACCCCTACACCACTCCTTCCTCCACCTTCTTTCACCTCCACCGGCACTTGCTCCTCACGGCCAAACTTTGCCCGATTCACCTTCTATTTCCTATCTCCCCACCAGACTTCCTCCAACCTCTACTCAGCTCCTCTTCATTGGATACCTCCTTAAATTTCACAAAACCAAACCTCCTCCCCCATTTATCCCTCTTTGATGGCAGAAAAACCTCCCCCACTCTTCCAAACCTATCAAACAGCTTCCAAAGATCTAAGTGACCAAGATTATCAGGGAAATGGGTGAAGAAAAAAGAGGTTGTACTATTATCCAGGTGATGGAAATAGCCCTTTCTCTTCTTACTTGTAACACCACTCACCTCACCTTCTGCAAACCCTTTTGCCCCTTTCCCACCCACACTCTCTCTCTCTAGATTCTCTCTCCTCATTTTTCACCTCACTTAATGTTTTTGTACTTATAACATGATAATTAAAAAAAACGGATATGTTAACTGAGTGAGTTTGTGTGCTGTAGTACAATGAATTTGTGATTTCGACGAGTTCTAAGCATGTTATCAAGTATGAATGAGTTGTTGCATATACTTGTACTTGATTAGTAAAAGAACCCAAATGAAAGCAACAAGTTCTTGAAAAATGCAGATTGTACTATTCAGATTTCTTATAGCATGAACGAATGATTAGTAAAAGAAGCCAGATGACAACAAGAGTATGTATCAGTAATTGCAAAAGGTGTGCTAAAAGGGGCATAGTATCAGTTAAGCTTGGCTTAACATGCTAGTATGCTTTAAAAAAAACGGTTAAAACAACAGTTGGTTTAACTCACTTGTTCCTGTCATTTGTCTTGTGGTATTTGATTCCTTTTTTAAAATAGATAGCTAAAAAATTTGTAATAAGATCATAAATAATATTAATTTAGGGGTTTTATCGCAAAAAAAAATTAGTTTGAGGACCCCTTGTTACAACTTACAAGCAACCGTAACAACCTTTAGTAACTAAGGCTAGAACTTTTTTATTGTTTTGCTTGATTGATGACGATTTGAAACTTAAGAGCAAGAATTTTGAAGTGTTTCTAACTTATTATGGTACATTCAAAAATTTGAGTGTACCTGTATACCAAATCATTAAATTAATAAGTAAAAGAGTTGTTTTTTTGGAGAAAAATAATTATTTTCTATCATTGACAATTATAATAATTAAATCTTATTTATCAAAAGCTTCGACGAAATAAAATATACTTTTTTTGAATTTTTATTACTCATAACAAAGAATATTGATTAATTTTTTTGGGAAAATGTTAAAAATTTAATATGATTCTTATAAACAACGAAATGATATTTTCTAAAAGATAAATATTGACAAATAGCTCTTTATTTCATAAAATGACCATTAATTTATAAAACAAGAGTACTGGTACACCTTAAATGTAGAAGTTCCCTTATCTTTATGGTTAATAAGGTGGTAACATCTTGCATGGTGCAACAACTAAATGTGACCATGGTGATGTTGCACCAAAAACCAGCAAATATAGGTTATATGTTATTTCATTCTCGCCAGGTTATGTTATTTATCAAATAAGCCCAAAAGATTAGTAAATTATACTTCTTTTTTTTTTCAAGGAGTAAATTATAATTGTTGTTAAAACAATACGAGTATATATTATCTTTAGTTTAGTACCTTTTTAAGCTTGATGTTGATTTGTTTTGGTTTATTAAAGCTTAATGTTTAGTTTCGTACTCTATAAACACGGCGCATAGAAAAAACTCCTATTTTCGAAATTAAAATTAGACCAACTAGATTATAAACACGGCGCAAATAAAAATAAAAATAAAAAACACAGCTACTAAGAGAATCCTTAACATCATTAACCAAATATTATCGGACTCCGATTATAAACACCACACAAATAAAAATAAAATTAAAAATCTCGATTACGAGATTTGATGAATCGTTGCTCCCATGAATCATGATGATAAATAGATAATGAAGTTACAGGGTAACAAAAAAAACGAAGAATGAAAAAGGATGACGGAGGAACGATTGAGGTTAGAGGGGTGATGAAGGTTTTAAAAGGGGGAGAAAATAGAGAAAAAGCTTCGGTTTTTGTTTTTTCGGTACACAAAAGCTTCGGCTTTTAATAAGTAGGGTTAATCAAGTAAATGATTCATATAAATATTCAAATTTTCGTTTTTAGTGCTTACAAAGTAAAATTGCATTTTATAGTCTCTGTAAATTTTTCCTCAGCATTTTTAATTCGTGTAAAATTTTCTGTCAGCATTTTCAATCCCTATAACAAATTTTGTCGCCATTTTTTTATTTCTAAAAACCCTAAAAATAATGTTACAAGGACTAAAAAGTGTGATTTTAGTAAATATATGGTAGTTAAATATATAATTTACTTGTTATAAAAATAATAATAATAGAGTGATGAACATATATAATTTTTATAATTTACTTGTTATAAAAATATATAATTTGGTGTCGATGAAGGCTTTGGTGTCAAATAATTTGTTTCAACCGTATAGAGTTGGAAGACACGGGGATGTCAGGTTGTCTCATCTTCAGTTCGCTGATGATACCATTATTATTGGCGATAAGTGTTGGCTAAATGTGCGTACGATCCGTGTTGTATTGCTTTTACTAGAAGAGGCATCTGGTTTAAAGGTCAATTTTTACAAAAGTATGTTGACAGGTGTAAATATTTCTCCGACTTGGTTGTCAGAAGCAGCCTCAGTTTTGAATTGTAGAACTGGATCGATTCCTTTCATGTATTTGGGGTTACCGATTGGTGGTGATGGTCGGAAAATCAGCTTTTGGAAGCCGGTGGTAGACCGTATTAAAACTCGGTTGTCTGTGTGGAACAACAAATTTTTATCTTTCGGTGGTCGCCTGGTACTTCTGAAATCTGTCGTGTCATCTCTTCCGGTTTACTTTCTTTCTTTTTTCAAGGCACCTCTATTGAATCTATTTTTTTTTTTTTTTTT
>Ga0315914_1004366_pt1 | contig 21175 bp, 8 predicted proteins | sample MpolenodulesMG_FD_203920 | JGI IMG/M metagenome (GOLD analysis project Ga0315914, IMG submission 203920) | Medicago polymorpha root nodule microbial communities from Los Angeles, California, United States - elongated nodules | ecosystem: Host-associated > Plants > Roots > Nodule | place: USA...
ATTTTTTAAAATTACAGGTTATATTCTTGCCACAAAAAAATGAGATTACATTTTGGTAATTTTGGCCTATATGTAGCAGTATGAATGAACTATCATGATTACAAATCTTGAGCATATATAAAGTGTAGGTTTACTGAATTACTCCATATACAAATTCAGGTACTGAATGGGGTTAATATGGTAAATTAGCATTTCTTTGTGATTAAGAAAGGGGTTATTAAAACATTAGTTGCTTTTAATTGAAATGAGCAGGCAGACAAAAAATGGGCCATCCAGAAGCAGTAGATTAAAACAGTGGAAGCAGCTCATATAAAGAATAAATGTGGGAATAGAACAGTCCCCAAAAGAAACAAACTATTGCTTTATGCTCTTTACTAACTTCTAAGATCTCCTCTTGTTGGCTTTAGAATTCCAAGCTCTCTTCCCAAGTTAAACAAAAATAAACTGTACTCCTTGTTTTCTTGGGTTTAATGTGTATCTTTATGCTTTGTTCTACTTTTAGATTGGTTGCCAAGCCATATTTGTCTCTCACTTCTCCTTATTTTACTTTCCTTTTAACTCAAAATATCACATGCAGCTTGGAACTCTCCAAAGCATAAATTCTCCACTTTATCACAGCTAGGTGACATTGTTTCTTAAGATGAAGGGTGACTGGTCATTGTCCTAGTGAAACAAACAACCAGAGCATGAACAATTTAGGTGCTCTCTTTTGTTTTTTTTGTTGGTTTTTACTTTTTTTATCATCCAATTAAAGTGAGAGTTTGAGTGACTAGTTGCTTTCCATTTTTTTCATTTTTCTTCTTAACGTTTGAAACCTCCTTTTAAGAGTGTCACCTTGTTACAAACCACATCTTGAAGAATATACTTTTTCTATTCTCACTCTGAAATCTGAATAATTGTTAACTTGCATTGGTAACATACAATATTGTGACATTCTAATGTTGGAAAACGTTGATACTAGATTGTGTATTGCATGGTCTTGCTTTGATTGAAACAAACACATATGCCAATGTAAAGAGAGGTCTCGCTCGATAAAAATTTGTCCCATACTTGTCCATATTAATGCGAAAAATAATGCTAGCAACACACTTTAATATACGCAATCCAACACACTATTTTTTTATTGGTTAAAATTCACGTGTCCTACCAAATTTATACGAGATTCATAAAAGAGTATTTTTTTAAATGTGTTGTTAACACTCCTCTCATGCGATCATATGTTATATAGGATTCAATTAGATTTGATTCATGTATGTGATTATTCATGAGTATTCATGACTATTCACAGGCATATGAAAACATAAAAATATTATACTATCAAATTTTTTAATTGAGCACCTCAATTAATTCATAATATTCAATGCTTCAACTTAGGAGCTTAATTCATTGCATTTAGTCTCACAAGTCCAAAGAGAGCTGGTTGCAGAACATGTAGAGGTCTTTTACACCCCACATAGGCCATAAAATAAAAGAAACACAGGCTTCTTTTATTTAAATAAAAGAAATTTTGAATGTTATATTTTATTTTTATGGTCTTTTACTTACATGGTTTCTGAGGAGATCCTAGTGGCTTCACTTTTTATTTTCATCTTTTGACTGGAAACTGTTTCATTAGAAGGATTTTGGGAATAATCAAATTCTTACTATTGTGTCCCAAAAAAGTCTTATTGATCCAAGGGATACCTATTAATTTACATATGATTTAGATATCAACTCATGTTACTGTTCAGATGCTTTTGCCAAATTAGGAAGTAGAAAAATTCAGAGAGTGGGACCTTATGATTAATAACATGTGGTACGGTACGTACAATAATGAGGTTAACTTGATTTATACGTTTGTTTTCCGTTAAAGAATAAAACCCTATCCATTCTAAAAATCATGGTGGGGCCCACTTGATGTTAATAAAAAAATTATACAGTAAGTGACATATTAACAAAGGTGAAAATTTTGCACATAATGGCTTTCATAGATTCTCAAATCAAGACTGGTCTTAAAGTTGAATGCTCTTTGCAAAAATTGTTTTGAATCAAAGTGTGACCCATAATGCAAAGAATGACGGTTTTGGTACAATGAGCACTGACTGAACAAGGCCACCACACAACTTTGAAAGAGAGAAAAAGAAGAATTGCAAAGCAAATTAAAGAAGATAAAAGCAAAAATAAAACAAAAAAGAGTTGTAATTGTTACGTTTGTATACCCTATGTTGAATAGTTATTTTTGCTTAGTTATTTGCTTTATTTATTGTTAGTTTTGTTCTTTGATATGGATGAGAACTTCTAAGATACTAAATGGAGAGAGGTTTATGATAATGATGCTATTTGCAATCAAGAAAACAATGTTCCTTGTGAATTAAGAAAGTGACATGTCATTACATTTGAATTATCTATGTCTCATTATATGTGTCTTATATGTAGTATTTTTCTGTTTCATTCCACTAATATAACTTTATTTATTGTATTTCTATTTATCTAAAGTCATGTTTAATAAAAGTGTTTTTAGTAAATGAGATTTATTTTTAAATCGAAATAAATAATAAAACTAATCATTTTCTTATGCATCGTGCATAATCCAAGTGGGATACTTATAATAAAACAAAATGAGTTTTATTTGTCCTGCTATTTTTGTTGCAAAATTATTACTGCTCTGTTGGTAATTAAGGTTCTTTAAATAGTCGTTTTTAATATAAATTAAAGTAGGGTCATGCTAAGAAGAGGAATATAGTAATATTTGCATTAAATGCTTAAATAATGATCCAAAAAAGGTAACATTTGCATTCAAAATCATGTAATCAATGCATAAATGCTTTCTCTTTCGACTTAAAATTTCCTCCTTTAGCTTCCTTAACCAATATCCTGAAGACACCGGTTAGTATTACCCATTAAAGCAAGACTAATTAATCAATCTCAAGACAGCGTAAAATACTATTAAAATTAATTTTAATTTAAAAAACGTCTCTTATGCGACAATAATACTTCTTTTTTATTTTTAAACAACGAGGATGGATTGCATACATCAAAGTGGGAAATATAGACAATTAGGTTGAAACCAAAAAACCTACTCATATTCTATGCCACAAACCAAAAAAATAAATATTAAAAATAGGAAATATAAACAAACGTTGGGACCACCAAACCAAAACCCATATAAAAAACGAAGAAAGACAGTTTTTATTTTTTGGTCGAGATATGAAACCCGAACTTTACATATATTATACACTGTCTTTACCAACCGAGCTAAGCTCACGAAGACAAAAAAAGATAGTTATAGTTTTAGTATAAAAGTAATATTTGGATTAAAAAAAATTAAATATCATATTGCGAAGTTGAGAGAGTGTTCAATATTTTTTTTTTTTAGAAATCAAGTTAGGTCATTATAGATAAGTGAGTGTGAGGAAGACAAAAATTAAGTGTAATAAGTAGTGTTATCGTAAGGCCAAAAAAAAGGGCTCCATTTTATATGTTAAAGCTAGACCCATAGCTTTGTGAACCTGATTTTTTTTTGCCTATAGTCACAAACATAGACCTTAAGATTTGATATAAATTTTTAAACGATAAAATATCAGATCTATTAATTAGAGTTTTATATTGGAGAACTCATCCTTATAAAACTGACTTATAAGATGAGGAATATCACTCTTTATATGGTGGGTCGTTTGAATAATTATAAATCCGGTTAATATCATATTCTATTTTTATATTGAGTTTAACTCAACATTATAAATCCGACTTATAAGATGAGGAATGTCGTCCTCGTGAGCTTGACTCAGTTGATAGGAAAGTGACATAATATATGTAAAGTTCGGGGTTCGAATCTCGTCCACCACAAAAAAAAAAATGAGAAATGTCATTCTTTATAAACACTAATCAGACTTTATCTTTAATATATATGAGACTTGGTTTTTTCAATATTTTTATTGTCTTAATATAATTAGGTGTATTTTCATGAAACTATAGTCGATAAACATTTATTTTGAAAATGATCTTATACAAAGGGACAATACTATCCTATAAGAGGATCTTTTAACTAGGGACAAAGTAATAATGGGTTTCCTCTAAAAATAGGACCCACACTTATTATAATTCAAGTGCATGATTGATATTATGGTGAATTTATCATAATCCTACAAACGAAAGTAGCAATTGGTTTCCTCTAAAACAAAAGGATGTACAACGATCAGACGAATTAAGCGTGTTTTGTCATATGATAGGTTTGTCAGGATCACACCGAGCCATCATTATATTTAATGTTAATTCTAGAGGCATATAATTGATTTTAACATGTTTGAATGTTCTCAAGTAGTATTGATTTTAACTTGAAGCTATAATATGTAGCTTTTGAATTCAAACGTGATTTTTACACTCAAATTTTTTGGTCAACTCACTTTTATGCAAATATATCTAAACATAAATTACTTCATCTTCAACCTTTTAATCAAGTCAATTTTACAAAATCAAATGATTCAAAATCAAGTATTTTTCACTACAACATCAAATAGACCTTTAGCACCTTTTGAAAGTTACAATAACTCATGACGATTTTTGCAAAACCACCTTAATATCCAGCATACACTAAAGATGCTTAGGACCAATGTCATGAACATGTTTGAACTATGATCCAGCTAGCCTAGTTGAGGGATTAATTCTTTTTTTTTTTTGGTAGATAGATGAGATGACAAAGTCATCATAAACTCACACACACAAAATGGAGGTATTGGGGTTCGAACCCCGATCATGATATCTGGCTTAATAATTTCGGCATTTTTATCAGTTGAGTTAAGACTTATGAGACGTTGAGGGATTAATTCTATTTCATCACAAACACAATAAATTTAAAATATTAAAAAAAGTAACAAAAATAAGGATGAATTGCAAGCTTGGAACATATGTGATGATTTGAGTAACGTATGATTGGCAGGGACCAAAGTTACTGATAAGGCTCGTTGGCTGCTACAAATCTTTACAAAAAGAAAGGAAAAAAGTTGAAGCTACAAAGAGAATGTCACCAAAACATAAGCTAAAGTGAGAAGCTTGTTTTTTTCTATCTTTGATTTAAAATTGATCATTGCCATCTTGAATTATAATCATCACTAGAGTGTGTTAGAATATATGCTTATCTGCTTTGTTCTGTTCTAAAGAGAATTGGAACAAAATAAACTATTTAGACACCAATTTCCCTGTAGTCCCCACCCGAGAGGTCCCTATCTGTCAGTTGCTTCAATTAGCTACAATATCTTGTGGTAGTGGTCTAGTGGATGATTAATGCCATTTTTAAAAAGATGGGTTGCCATTATGTAGCCCCTTGGATTGAAATTTGAATTTGTGTATAGGATCCGAGGTGTGCGATGTCCGATTTTGACACGACACCAATAAATATGATTATATTTAATCTATTTCATTGGTTATAGAACTCCACGTGTCAATGTTGTTTGTGATATCCGTGTATGTATCGATGTTTTATATGCTATATGCTACAATTTAAGAGCTCCGTTTATATCAAGAAGATTTCTTACCATGTATGTGGGTCCATTTTTAATTCTATTTCAAGATTATTTGACTCTTTTGTTATGAAAATGAGGGAGGATAGCTTATTTGTTAGTTATTTCGATTTTTATCTTACTATTCTTTGTGACACAATGTAATATATATGGTTGGTATAATATTGGAACCATGATAGAAGCTAGTATGTATACAAAACTCGTCTATTCAATTTTGAAAATATGTATCACATTCCATAAATGGATTTTTCATAGACAAAACTATCACTAACTTGATTAGGGGTGCACTTGCTCCATTGCTAAGTGTAAGACCCTTTAGAACATATATTTGTCTTGGAATATAAAAAATCAACGTTTAAGGTATTTATATAAAATAACCCATTTGGGGTTGGCCTAGTGGTTGGCTTAGGATCTTGGAGTTTGCTCCTCCAAAGGTCTCAGGTTCGATTCCCTCTTGGAGTTTGCTCCTCCAAAAGTCCATACAGAGCTTGCTCTGGCTTTAAACAGGGCCCCCGCAAGTGGGCGATGGGGTTGGTCCCCTCGGATTAGTCGATTCTTGGATCGGATACCGAGTTTTAAAAAAAAAGTATCTATATAAAAATAATAATTTTATTTCAAAAATAATAATAATTTAGTAACAATTATACTGGAATTTGAATATATTAATTACGAATAAGAAATAAGGTGAGACCTAGACTACCTTTAAAGAATTGTGGATAATTTATCCAACAACCAATTAAAATTAGTTGCATAAGTAAATTTACAAGTGGTACCCACAAACTAACTTTCACTCAACCTGAAAATTTGCTTGTGTTACTAATTTTAATTGGTTGATGGCTCTCTCAACAAGTCTCATCAAAACAAGACACCACTTTAGGATGTGCTCAAGTAAATCACAAACAGAAGCCTCCTCAAACAACTTGATATTCCAACTCCTTTAAAAATCAATGACCTGAATCAATATTTAGCATACCAGCATCCATCACAATCTGAAGCATCCTCAATCAACCTGCAGACTTCTCAAAGCCAGTAACAAATTCAGAAGGTTCAACTAAACCTCATAGCTCTCAAGTATGATACCAAACATACCCTTCCCCCCTCTTTTGTCTATATATATATATATCAGTAAAAACAATAAACAAAACACTTACTTTTCTGTTACTTGTTAAAGTAACCATCAACACACAACTTAAAAATCCATTTCTCCAAACACAACTTAAAAATCGAGAACCAGGGCAAAGAGGAAAGATGAAAACATATTGTGTTCGAAGACGTGAGAGGTGAAAGCATATCGTGTTCAAAGACGTGAGAGGTTCCGGATGAAAGAAAGGGAGACATCAGCGATGGAAATGCATGAGCAATTGCAGTCGTATGAGGTTCAAAAAGATGCGAGAGGAAGAGAGGTTATGCAAGAGACACTTATGAACAAATGAAACATAAAGGCAGACATTTAACAGTATAATTAGTTATCATATCGTATACGTGAGAATCCAACAATAGATAAGACAGACTATCATATTTTGATTGCTCAAAAAAACTTAAGATCTTTGGCTTATCGTAAACAACCATCAAACAGACTCTAGCTGTAAATTAGATAATTGATGTCGTAACCTTCAATAGAAATGGGTCCTATTTAGAAAAATTAGTTACAACATATCTAAATCTAACTAATAATTGTTCTAGTTAGAGATTAGAAACTGAACTTGGATACTTTCACGATTGTATAATTAAAAGGTCACGTAATTTTAATTCCATTTGCCATCCTTTTGTAGAATCATTCAAGTGCTATCAAAATAATCCTCAATTGAACGAAAATGAGAAGACTGTTGATCATTATTTTACATATAACTCACTAGTTATATAAGCGGATAAATTCGAATACATTCACATAAATTCGAATACATTCACAGATCGATAAATTGAATGGATAGTAATGGAAACATGCAGATTTACCGCCGCTGGTATATGTACATAAGTATTTAGAGCTGTGAAAATCAAGATTAACAATAGATGGCATCTCAACAAGCCTTCTTCTTATGGCATACATGCCATGGTGTCTCGTATAAAACTTTTACATACTACACTTGTTCCTGCTGTACTGTAGGTCCTGGAGGTCCTGGTGCTATGGCGAAGTGTAGACCTCTACGCTGCCCAGAATTTAGAACAAAAGCAACTTGGGTTGCTGCTAGTGCTGCTGCTTCCTGTTCAAAATACAAAAACAGTAAGAAAATCACATAACATATTTTTCTGCATGTGTTGCATTTTCCCAGAACTCATTGTATGCAGCTTAAAACAGAACAATATAACATAACTTCAAAACAAAATCAACGAACAGACTAAACAAAACTGTAACAAAATTTGGTCACAAACGACAATAAACACTAACCTGTCTTTGTCGGCGGCGTTGCAGAATACTGATTGCCCAAGCCATAATATAGCAAGGTAAGAGAAATCCAGCAGCTCGAAGTAAGAAAAGCTGCAGAAGATGGTAGGATAATTAGATTGGCTCCCAGTCACATTTGAAATCAATATGACAGTAGACATGTGAACAATTTAAATAATAGACTCGAATCACTTACAGAGAAAAAATTGGATGGATCATCATCAGAAGAATCACCATCAGTTACAGAGAGTGCATGCCGCAGAAGTAGAAGGGCCATCAACTGCACCAAATAAAAAGAATTCGGGTTAAAATCATGTTCACTAGCTAAGCTAGCATAGTAATATAGACAACACAAACACTGAACAAATGCAGTGAAGCATCAGGGTTCTTCGTAATTACTAGTTAGTGTGAAAAAAATTATATATGTTGCAGTGAATGCCAATAGCTCGACATTTTTTTAGCATATAATAACCTTCAGTCAAGTAGCATGCTGGTGCAAATAAAAATGACCAAATTATACAGAGTTTTGTAAAATGGAAGGCAAGGTTAATAACTCCTTACAATTAGAGCAGCTGAGCGGCAAAATGCAGCTCCACTAGCATTAGAAGCAGCATACTCATCATATTCAGCATCCAGGAATTGACGTTCTGCCTCTGCAATCGCCAAAAGTCGAGGATCACGCAAGTCCAAGGGTGAGCCAGATAATGTCCAGCCTCCTCTGCAAGAAAGTTCATAACAAATTCAGTACACAAGTTTAAAATGACAATGAATAAATCACCGTAGCTAACTAATGCAACGCAATCAATCAAATGCTATTCTATTCAATTATATATATATATATATATATATATATATATATATCATCTTACCCTATTTCAATAGTGGTTTCTTCAGGAACAGGGCGAGGTGGTGGGGCAGTATACCCAGATTGATAAGGCTGAGTATTACATGCACAGAAGAAAAAAGAGGCAACGTCAGAGACAAGAACAAAATAATATAATTAGGATTTCAATACACAAATGATATTAAGCATTGGGTTCAATTCAAAAGGTTAAGAAAAAACAACACAAGATACAAAGTTACAATCTAAAAATATAAAATGTAAACCTTCCTTTTAGTATAATTTAGTTATGCAAATGCCTAAAGATTTCCTTGTTCCCCCGATATTTTTTTCATAGACGAAACACAGAAGTCAAGAACTCGAATAACAGATGCATCATTCTTAAATCCCATTTCATAACAAAAGTCAATGAACCATTGGCTGCAATAGAGCTCTCATATGTGGACACAACATCACATGGAGCATTTTAATCCAACATATGTTACACTGCTGTATCCTATATGTTATATATATGACTTGGACTCAACTTCAAGCAAAGAACTTAAAGCAAAGAAAGCTCTATTGTTAGTAAAAGGAAGACCAATGATTGTTCTGAAATCAGTAGGCGGCAGGTCAAAAACAATTAGATCCCTGCACCTATGCTTACAGTGCGAAGGAAGGAGGGTATTAAACAAGAGTTAGACTAATAAAGCTAGCCACGTTTAAAAAATACGCATTCACATTATTTACCATCACCGACAAAAAGATAACTGATTAGGAAAATTAAAGTTTCATAAAAAACAGCATACCTGATGACATATCTCACAAGTTATGTCTCCTTTCTCATTGCACCAATGTTGGACACACTTTCTGTGAGCATACTGTGCAAAAACAAATACCAACAGTTCAAAAATCAGGAAGACTAAAAATAGAGATGGAAGAAATAAAAATCAACATCAGACACAACAACAATGTTCCTCCACCCTTTGTTGTAATTCTCAGCTTTCAGCTAAAGATGAGTGATTCACATTAATGCATTAATCAGCTCAATAGAAAGAAGCAAAAAACAATTTCTCACAGGAACATTCAGTTCTCAGTTCTCAATTTACAACAGATCTTAATTTGCAACTAGGTTAATTAAAAACACTAAGGGTGTGTTTGGATGGAGGGTTTAGGAGGGGAAGGGAGGGGATGACTCACTTTTATTTTTTAAATTACGAGCAATGTAAAATGATTTTTTTGAAAATTGAATTGACAATTTGATAAATGATCATATAATACTTCAAAAACACTTGATTTATTTTAAAAAAACATTTTACATTGTTCGTAATTTAAAAAATAAAAGTGAACCCTCCCCTCCTAAACCCTCAATCCAAACACACCCTAAATAAATCCAACACAGTATTTCATAGACTCGTCCAGATCAATTTAGAAAACGGGTGCATATACATGCAAAGCACACAAAACATAAAATCTTCTAGCACGCAAAAGCATACTCTTTAATTAATACAGTAAGCTTCATCAACACATACTCTTAAAAGATTAAATAATTTAACACCGACACCTCAGACCGAAGGTGTGTCCGGTGTCTGACACCAACATGGTACATTCAATTACTTACATATTCTTAAATTATTATCGACGTCTACATGTCAGTGTCATCGGGTGTCCATATTTCATAGTAAATAACACAAAATTCCACACACAGGAATCGACCATTATTCAAATTTTTTATAAAAATTATTTAGATTAGGGGAGTCACAACCTATACAAGGTCAGAGCGAACCACCAATCTCATTTGTGTAAACTCCGGCCATCATTCAAATTGATCAATCATATCTAGGGCTTGTTTGGATTGGCTTATTTTTTAGCTTATGAAAAATGGCTTATACAAATAAATAACCTTTTATGTTAATTGATAAGTTTTCAGTTTCATAAGCTGTTTTTTCATACACAAAACCTTACTTATTTGCTTAAGCTTCTTAGAGTAAGATAAAAAATAAGGCAATCCAAACAGGCCCCTACTCATTAACACATAACACATAAATTCAAAATTAATTAGAATTAACACATTAAAAATAACGAAAATGACTAAAGACAAAATTTTGATACCTTGAGACTACCGCTACAGGCACAGGGAGTCTCCAAATTGGAAACACTATCCTCCTCCTGACAGATACGGCACTCAACCATCTGGATCAGAGGCTCCTCCTCATCACCGCAATCATCGCCATCACGATCCACTGCCGAGCCAGATCCAGATGATCCGGCATCGGCGGTGGCAGGAGATGGCGATGGGGAAGGATCGGAAGGAAGGTGGGCAGGTTGTTGGTCAACAGGAACAACTGGGTGGTCGAGTTGGTCAACGATGACTACCAAGTGATCGCTCATTGGGAAAATCAATACAAATCAAAACCCTAAAAATTATTTAAATTAAAGATTAATTAAAATTGAAATTGAAAAAGAGATGTTATTATGAGATAGAAAGCAATTACCGAAAATTTGTTAGAAGAGAGAATGAAAGAAAGTAGAAGAATTGAAAGAGTGTGTGTGATGTAAATGTTATCTAAGAAAATTGGATAAAGAGGAAAGTGTCGCGTGGAATGGGTATGGTGTAATTGTTTTACGCGTTTACTCTCTCACGCTTCATACAATGCTTTGAGTTTGTCGATACACGTGCGACTCGTCTTTTTATTACCCACTACTAATTAACTCATTCAATTCAATTAGGTGCCACTAAATCATATTTATTATTTTAACTAGTATTTGGACCCGTGCGATGCATAGGAAGTTGATTATCTCAATGACTAATAAATATGGTAGTTTATTATGAAATGAAATAATAATTGTTGTTGAACATGAGTTAATGCTTCCAAAAGACAACAGCAACAACCAAACATTATCCCACTAAGTGAGCTTGACTATATGGATCAGAATACTTCATATTGTTCTATCATAAACCATATTTAAATCAACCTCATTAATCTATAAATTTTTTCTGATTGTTTCTCTTATAGTTCTTTTAAGTCTTCTTATATCTATTGTAATATGACTATTCTCTATTTAATCTACTCTTCTTATTATAGAATCTACAGGTTTTCTATCTACATGTCCAAATCTATTTTCCATAACACTTATACTATAGGAGCTACCCCAACTATCTCTACAATGTTGCAATTCCTAATCGTATCTCATCTAGTTTTACCACACATCCAACACAACATTCTCATCTCCGCACACTTACTTTATTCTCGTGTTGGTTCTTAACCGCCAATGCTTTGTTCCATAAAACATCATTGTTCTAATAACTGCCGGTATTTTTTCACTTCAACTGAAACGGCACGTTTGTATCACAAGAAACATTTGAGGCTCTTCTCCATTTTAACCATCCAACTTTAATACAATGTTTACATTTGTTTTTATTTCTCTGTCATTTTGTACTATTAACCCAAGATTTTTTTTGTTGAAACAATGAACCCAAGATATTTAAATTGTGTAACTTGTATGATATGATCTCAAACTTTCACCTCTAAGATCAAACTACTTCGTCTTTTGCTGAAATTACATTACATATACGATGTCTTGCTTCTATTCAAGCGAAAGTCTTACGCTTCTAAGACTTGTCTCCAAGTCTCCAACATCCCATTCAATTCCTCCCTCGACTCTGCAATTAAGACTACATCTTCTACAAAACCCATACATCTTGGTGCTAGCTATTGGATGAGTTTCGTAAGTACATCCAAAACTAATGTAAAAAGATAAGGAATTAGGGTTGACCCTCGGTCCAATCCTTGTTATGAAAAAATCATGGATAGGGATTAAAGTTGACCCTTTGTCCAATCCTTGTTGTGAAAAAATCATTGATAGGGATTAGGGTTAACCCTTGGTCCAGTCCTTATTATGAAAAAATCATTGATAATGCTTCCAAAAGACAAATAATAAAACACCCGAAGTAATTTAGACTACAACAACATTTTTGCTCTAAAAAGTTGTCTAAAAAACTTAAGAACTATTATAAATAAGTTAAATAAGATACGCGATCATTTTCTAAAAGAATAAGGAAACAACAAAAAATTAGGAAGGAAATGTACAACAACTTTTTTGGCTCCAAAAAGTTGTCTAAGAGACTTAAGAACTTTTATAAATAAGATAGACGACCGTTTTCTAAAAAAATAGAAAGAAAAAAAACAAAAAAATTAGGAAGGAAATGTGGAACAACTTTTTTGGTTCCAAAAAGTTGTCTAAGAGACTTAAGAACTTTTATAAATAAGATAAGATACACGATCATTTTCTAAACATATAAAGAAACAACAAAAAATTAGGAAAGAAATGTGCAACAACTTTTTTCGCTCCAAAAAGTTGTCTAAGAGACTTAAGAACTTTTATAAATAAGAAACCCATCGTTTTCTAAAAAAATAGAAAAAGAACAAAAAATTAGGAAGAAAATGTGCAACAACTTTTTTTTGGCTCCAAAAACTTGTCTAAAAGACTTAAGAACTTTTATAAATAAGATGCCACTAATTAATTGTTTTCTACTCAACAAATTACACACACTTCGTCTCTAAAAAAAAATAAAAATTACACACAGTTTGATTCAAAAGAGTAAGGATTTCTGACCAGTGTCTAAGGCAATAGTTAAAGAATCTATAAAAAGAAAATTTGTTTTTAAAATATAAGTTTTGACTTTTGATTAAGTAATAATTAAAATATTTTTTATAAAAAGTTACTTGTGTTGGGGGTGTGTTTGTTTCAAGTTTCCCAAATTTATTCCTAGGAAGAACATTATTTATAAAGATGAGAATTTTATTCCAAGGTATTTAGAAAAAATATGTTTAGTTAACTTTATAATATTCCTAGGAACCATATAAAAATAGGGATTATAATAGGTAACTACATAAGAATTTATTCTCATCTTCATGAGAACGTTATCCCACCATTTTCTTTGAAGGTGTGTTTGTTTCAAGTTATATTTGTTGATTCTCAGAAATAAATTTGGTAAACTTGAAACAAACACACCTTGGGAAAAATTTTATATTCCCAGGAACATTTTATATCTGGGAATAAAATTTGGTAAACTTGTAGCAAACATATGCATATATATTTCTATCATTTTATTCCCAAGAATCAACAAACATAACTTTAAACAAACACATCTTTGGTTGTTTAACTAATGCCCCAAATACACTATTTAACATTCTCGAAAACAATAAGTATGAGACGATTTTCTATAGATACAATTCATAATCAATAGAATGTTTGGATACACATGACATGTCTCTTTAACGTTCTCACCAAACTTTACATCTGACATTCGGTGACAATTGTCTAATCAAGCACAATACTCCTTCTGTCCCAAATTATAAGAAAAAAATCAAATCGCACTTATTAAGAAAACTAAAACATAAGAATTTAAAGTATAGTTTTTTGTGTTTTCTTTAGAATAAATTACATGGGAAGATGTAAAAACAATTTTCATTAGCTATTGATTATGAAGAAAATGGAAGAGAGAGAAAATTGAATGTAATTTGCATTTAATTTTATGAGAATAAATAAAAAATTAGTGGAAAAGATGATTTTTTTTTTAAAAAAACAAGATTAAATAGGATAAAAGTTTGTCCTTTATATTGTACCCAAAAAAAAAAAGTTTGTCCTTTATATTTTGAGACAAAGAAATTGATTTTTTATTTATTTATTTTTGGAACGGAGGGAGTACTTTAATAAAAGAGAAATTATATTTGTACAATCATTTTGTAACATCTTTTGAATAGTTTTCCTCTCATACTCACATTGGAGAAAGTCTTGCATGAGCACAAGCTTTTGGACATACCAATTAGACACTCACACACAAAAATACTTTTTATTTAATTATTTAAAAAATAAATATGATGTAATTGTTTTCTCTCTCTCTATCTTTTCTCAATTAGGTATGTGTGCCTAATTTAGTGACCAAACATATGCCTAGACAAATATTTTCCCTCACATTGTGTTATCACTCTCTCTCTCTCTTTCTTACTTTATTGTTTTTGACCAATGATAAGAGAGAAAAATAAGGTTGTCACAAAATAATTGTACAAATATTATTACTCTTAATAAAATTATTTTAATCTATTGACAATTGTTACATTAACTTATTCATTTATTTTAAGTTATTCCTTTAAAATGATCATTAAACCTTAACCAATACGAAAATATGTTCCTTTGGCTCTATTTTGATAACATAAAACTAATGAAACAAAACGAAGTGAAACGGAGTGGAGCTGAATGAAATAGAATGGAGTAGAACAAAGATTCCATTCTATTGTTTGAATATTATACGACGGAATGAAACTGATTTCCCACTCCATTGTTTAGAAAATGGATGGAACATAATGAGTTATAACTTTTTTATTCAATTTTTACCCTTTACTTGAAAAACACCACCATGTTGAATTGATAACTCATTTCAATCAATATGTGATTATTTTGATATTATTCATAAGTAGCACAAAAATAAACATTAGCAGCACCACAAATTAAGGTAAGAACTAAACATTTTTAAATTTTAGTTCGGCGTAATTTGCAACTAGTGTATTTCCCCTTGGCAGCTTAAACCAAACAATAATAATATAGAAAAATTATATAGGTTACACGTAAAATTCAAAACCATTTGCAACTACTGTTCATCGTATAAATAGGTATAATTCAATATCATGTTTTTAGATATAATTCAAAACCATTTGCATATGCCGTAGGAAAACCAACCTGTTCAATTCACGTGGTACATAACAAGAAAGTGGAAATTAGTGTACTCATAATCAGACCACTTCCTTGACTGGTTCGGTCCACTCTAGATTTTTCCCTAACTTTTTAACTCAATGGACTATGGAAAAAATTGAAATTGATTAAATTTAATCTCCTTACAATCAAGTCATTTAACACTGAATATTTTTTTTATGACAAAACACACAATCAATTTTATATTATGAGCAACCACTTTTTTAACCAAAAGAGGGAATGCAAAGGCATCACAAAGAAAGCAATAACTCCCAACTAGATAGGCACTCGCACTCCAAATTCCCTACAATCATATTATGTACAACCACTACATTGATAATAATATATACAAAAGCCAAGATATGCTAATTATAGTTAATCTAATTCAACCTTGACAAAAATAAAATTGAAGGTCGAAATATACTCCTGAAAAAGATTTGCAAACTCTACAGTATATGGTGTAAAAATGCCTTTAATGTTAAAGGCAATGCTGCTAAGCCAAGTGCAAGATGCATCCAGATGAAGGTAAGGATTACGACCCACTCACAAACCTTTGTCTTTTAACCAGACGCATTCTTCTGCGCAGCAGCATTCCTCCGTCCAGTAGCATTCTTCCTGGCAGCAGCCACACCAAACGCTACGGCCACTGCAACTGTAATATGATGTGAAGATAAAACCATTAAACAAAAAGAGAGAAACTCATGAACCATGAAACAAATCACATCGCCCAAAATTTAAACAGGCTAATAGGCTCGTTTTATATAAAATTGAAAAACTCTAATATACAAAGTTAAAAGGAACTTAGTGAACAACTAACAAGTAAAATCTGAAAATTGATATACCTGAAGCAAACTGAAGAGATCCTTTTATGAGCCTATGGAACTTCTTGTGTCTTTTTCCAGCTTCAGTTTCTGGAATGCTTAAATGAGGGTGCTCAGCAGCACTTACAATTCGGTGGAATACATTATTTAAATCTCCTGACTTCACACTGATTGAAATAGGAACCTCAACCCCCATGTGTTGACTAACCTACAAAAAATATTGGCATGTCAACAGTTGATCCAAGATAAAGCATTTGCTTGGAAAATTCTCAGCATCGAGAAATAACATATGCTAAGACTATATATGTCCAGGAAGACATCAGATTACAATATATTTTTCCTCATTATCTGTTCTAACGGTCAGCTATACATACCCATAAATGGAAAAGATAATTCTCTTCCTTTGCTTGCAAGTCAGTAGAAAAGGTTGAGAAATATAACTTTTCAAATATAGTCAGATCATATGCAAACGGAGTCATAAACTGAACACCAACAATATCAGGTTTCTAGCTACAATATGCAACTAACAGATTAATTGAACGTATATCAGAGCACAAACCTATATTTAAATGCACATGAAAGAGAGGGTTGTGTAATAAGGGTGAAAGTTGTCTAACTAATAAAGCTTCACAAACATATCAAAAATTTATCTGTGAACCGAATCAAACTTCAGCTTGAAACAGGTATAGCAGTATTTATGTAAATGAGGTATAGCAGTATTTCCAAAATCTTAGCTAATACACCATTCAAAGATGACATACAGTAAAATGTCCATGCTAAAAAAACTGTCACAATATGCAAAAACTGAAACAAGAAAAATTAAACTAGCTGTCAATCTGCTTAATTAAATGTTAATCTGAAGATCAAAGCATACATATACACAAACTACTACATGTTATATAACTATTGCTATAATCAGAAAGTTTGGATGAAGTCATAATTCCAAAACCTGTCATTCACCACATTAAATATCTATTTATCTAACCCATCCAACAATTATTTACAACAATATGCATGTAGAATTATGTACATGTATATATGAACATGAAAATGAATAAGTGAATGAAAAATACCCCAGTCGTCTCTCGTATACCCATTGTAAATGAATCCTTATCATCTTTAGCTGCCACCATAAGACAAGGCATCTCAAAGCCAGTATAAGTTCCATGCTCAGCAATTTTTACCAAGAGTTCATATGCGGCATCCCATGAAGACTCATCAGACCTAAGATGAATATTTAGTCAGCTAAGCTCTTCTATACAACCAACATTTTTCCTGGTGCTTAGTATGAGCGGTCCATAGTCCAGACCAACATGAAATTAAAGTTAACTTAGCAGCCCATAGATGAGTTGTACATTTGAACATAATGAATATCATGCAAACACTTAATGACTTATAAATCTTATTTTTAAGTTGTTTGAATTGAAGTTTATGTTTGCACTCCTTCCGGTTTCAATTATAAACAAACAAAAGAACTTTGATACTCTTCCATATAAATAAATTTAATTACTTTCACCCCTGCTGAATGATGTCATCCCTAAATTAAGATAGTTTTTATTTTCCAACAATCCTTTTGTTCCCGTGGAACACATTCCCATGAAGGGCAATGTAGGAAATACATTAGTTTTAGTTAACTAAAGTTCTTAATTAGTGTAAAATTAGGTACTTTTGTTTATATTAAAGACTTGAGGGGGTAATTCACAATTGTTAGTTTGAAAAATCAAACTAGAATTTGTGGTCTACAACCTATAAGTTGTTTTAGGATGTTGAAAAGTTGCTTATTATAAGCTAAAAATCCATGGAAACAAGTTATAATTTTTAGTTTATATACACCAAAGGCACCAAGTAATAATTTAATAGGGAAACTGTTAGGAACTAGAGAAATAGCGAAAATAAAGTAGAATAGAAATTGGAGAAAGGTGTATACTATTGAGAATGGAAAGGAAACAGAAACTGAAATTGATGGATTCCCTGCCAACAGCTGTGATCCTTCAGAGTGCACAAACTGCCTCTACCACAACAATCAAAATAACTAATTGAATAACTCACTCATTCTCTCCCATAATTCTTATAACTAAAACAGAAAAATAACCACCTCCCCTTCACATCACGCTCCCCAGAATTCCGTCATCAACTTACACTCTTATTTTGCCATGTGGCCAATGACCATTCCCGACTCCCCCTTTTCTATTCCTCTTCTCATGAACTTTCCATACCATAGGTTTGGACAGGGCATGTTGTAACTGCACATGCGAACCAGCCTCTAGTGCAATGGGCCTATCGGAAACTTATACTTATAATAACAGAAAAAAGGTAATCCATATCTTCTATCGTATGCCAGTATAATAAACTTTAATACCAGTGGTCACCTGTCGTAAACAAAAACCGCAATGTCACATGAGGCCAAAGACTCCCTATTGGTTAGCAGCTTTGTGACTCCACCTTTAGAAATCTCTCTCAGCACAAGATATTTTTTGTTTTCCTACAAACAAAATGATTAACCGTGAATTGGAAGATGTAATGCCAATATATACAAAATGAATACATCAAATGAAGACTTTGGTGCAGGAAAAGGCGAAAGAAATGAAATGTCTTTCTCTGTCACAGTTATAAGCTATTGTTAAAATCTATTGCCTCTGATGCGGCGTGCAATTGGTTTTGTGATGGAATCCTGGGCGTGATGTTGCTGTTGGTTTTGTGTTGTAGTCCTGGGCAGTTTTTTCCTTCTGTCACGCGTGTAATTACTTCTGTCACAACTGGAATTTGTTGCTTGCTGGTGGGAGAATAGGCACATAGCATTATTTCCTTTATGCTAGTTAGTGTTTTTTCATGCTGTTATGGTTGGTAGACCTTGTGTTTATACGGGTCTTTTATGTATTGAGAGTACCTCCTCTATTACATCTTGTGCAGGTGGAAGAGTTAATAAATTTGCTGATTAAAAAAAAATAAAAAATCAAGTATCATTTACCATAGAAATATCAACAACATTTACAGCATAGCGATCCTCGTTGGTTGGATTGTAAGCTTCAGAATATGACCTGCATCATGAATTCAATAAGAATAAGATGATGCTCAATAATTGAAGTGGTGTTACTCAGAATCTTTAAGGTAACAACCAAGATACCTTCCAATGAAAGAATTCAATAATGCAGATTTTCCGGCCTTCGTAGGCCCAAAAATGAAGCACTGCAATACATTTCTTTCTGAATGTTGTTTTTGGCGATCCATGTTTCGCATCCTAGTCACACGGATCGCAGATGATGGATCACCAGGATAACCAATGCATATCAGGTTCTCCACACTAAAGGTTGGATTTAGAAGTGTCATGAGTGCCCACTGTCCAAAAAACATATATATTATAAAATTCAATGGTAATGCAAGTTAAATGCTGCATGCACTGAAATATTCACAGACCAGACGTACAGTCATACATCATGTAAAACTGAGGCAACCTCGATTCCCAAAGAACTTTTCACATTGAGTGATCAAACTATTATTCATAGAAGCCCACCACTCTTCTACAAACATTGTTCAACAAAATATAAGGAAGAGGGACTAGAGACAAAGATAAAAAGACTTGTTCACCTCTGACAAAAACGCATCAAGTGATAGTTCTCCATATGCATTCCTTTTTACAGCATCCTCATATGGATATTCAATCCAGGGACTACAATTACAAATCATAAAATATCAAATAACATTGCCAAAAGTCCTCATGCCCGTTTGGTTTGACTTATTTTTGAGCTTATGAAAAATAGCTTAAATAAGCTTTTATGTTAATTTATAAGTTTCACTAACGAAAATTATATGTTCATAAACTGTTTTTTCATAAATTACATTGACAAGCTTATGAATAATACATAAAAGCTTATTTATTTGCATAAGCTGTTTTGCATAAGCTCAAAATAAGCCTAATCCAAATGGGCCCTTCGACTCGGGAAAGGCATACATATAAAAAATGTCATAGATGGATTTCGTAAAAACAAAGAAGAAGCAATGTCAAAAGTATATACCACTTCCCTAAAGCATGTGTGAACATTTGAAAAATTGCACAGCATACGAAAGTTTACACACCATACTAGCCAATTACCAACATAAGACGAAATACAAGAAAAAAGTGCAAATAAATGTACCATGGAATGGTGGAAAATAAAGTAAACTTAGCTTGGAACAAAATATGAGGAAAGCAATCTACCTGTCTGGAGCAGTAGAAAACAATTCTTCAAGTTCACAGGGTTGGAGCATCCCATCCTATTGTATAACAATGAAGTCAGTTGAGAAAATGTCCAAAAATGATTGGGGAGCAGCATGATTAAGTGAAATTATTCAGGGTCATTAGCACAGATGACATACAAAATCACTGTCAAGTTCATCAAAAACTGTCTTCAAGAAATCAATTGCTTCATTTGTTAACTCAACACTCTGCAGACATTAAATCCAATGTGAATAGAATAAGATGCAAGTTCCATGTTGTCAACTAATTGAATACAAACAGGTATAACATACTAAGAACATAAATCATGAGGCCAGAATTCATCTCAAAAGAAACACCTGATCAGGTTCACGTTTCAAAGGTGGAATTAAATCATCAGCAAGCTTGATATCATCGTTATATCCAAACCTCCTGAGCACAGTCCATGTTGTCTCAAGAGGCCCTTTTTCTATGAAAAGGACATGAAGAAATAGAAACCCCGTCAAAGTAAGTCCTCGTTCATTCACACCTTCAGACAATTCTTTTTGCACAACCTTCTTTACATTTGCAATTTCCCATGGTTGCATAGGAGCATTGAAACATACAACCTGTAGATAGTATTGTTAGATGTTTCACAAATCTTATACTCAAGTCAACTTACCACAACATAACCTAGCATAACATGAAGTGAAAGCACTTGTATTCATCACG
>Ga0315914_1004368_pt1 | contig 21174 bp, 13 predicted proteins | sample MpolenodulesMG_FD_203920 | JGI IMG/M metagenome (GOLD analysis project Ga0315914, IMG submission 203920) | Medicago polymorpha root nodule microbial communities from Los Angeles, California, United States - elongated nodules | ecosystem: Host-associated > Plants > Roots > Nodule | place: USA...
GACATTGGCCAATCACAATGTCACAATGTTTGTGTTTCTCTCTCTTTCACAAGCATTGTGACATTGTGATTGGCCAATGTCACCCAACTGTATGTCACCCAAGTGCTATCCAGTTGCTCATTGTGTGCAAAGAAGGAATTTGAGTTGTTGGATAATGAACATTACTTTTTGCCTTCCTTGCGAGCCACCCTCTCTTTCTCCCAAATCTATCTCGTTCACTATGAATGCACACAAAAACAAACTCATGATTTCATGTTCGTTTGGAAGAAGAACAAATGGAAACTAAGAGAAAAGTAAATTAACATGCAGTCTGGTGAATTTTTCCAACTCCTAGACGATAGTTTTTCCAAAGATTAGAGCTTCAATGTCCTTGCCAACATGGTTTGCATAGAGAACTGAGTCTTATGTCTATGGTATGTGGTCTCTGAGAAAGACGAAGCCAAGGTTTTGAATATGAACATAATGGTCGTAATTGGTAGATTTAATGTCTTGGGGTTGTGGGATTGAGATTGGACACGGGTCACTTTCTTTTCAGCCATATTTGAGTGAATGAAAAAGGGTGAAAGATATTATTTTTTTAGTAAAAGAAAACGGATGAAAGATGCGGAGTGGTGTTTTTTTTGTATGGAGTCAAATGAATGAAATTGAAAGATGAGTGTAGACGTGGTTATGGATTTGGGTGGCTCGCTTTATTGGTGGTTGTGTGATTATTTTGTATTGAGAAGGGGGAGAAAAGCACATTGAGTGTTGTTCTAGGAAGGAGGAAAGAGAGAGAAACACACAGAGAGAAACTCAGGAGAAAGGAGGTGTGCAAGGTGTTGACAGTGCATGCTAAGATCAACAAAATTGTTGGCTTCCATGCAAATGTGATAGAGACAAACATGTCTATCTGATGCATGAAGGGGTCATAGAGAAGTCAAAACACAAAATCCATTGTTGGATGAAGAATATCATGGTAAATAGAATGGACCATGATATTGACACGACAATCAATATTTGGGTGCTTAATTTTTTTCTTCAAAAATAAGTAGGGTATGGTCTCTCCCAAGTCTCCAAATGGTGCCTACAAAAAAATAAGTAAGGTATGGTCTCTCCCAAGTCTCCAAGTGGTGACTGCAAAGTAAGTTGACCAATGCGGGTCAGAATTATCAATGTTATAAGAGATAAGATTCCAAATAAGCCAATGACTAAGGCCTAAAGTAAAGAACTTTCCCCGCATATCATGACTAATAAAACGATCCAAGTGCTCATCGACACCCTGATAGTCATGAATAACACACATAATAAAGTCATCATGATAATTGCAACACATACAAATACTATCATAGGCGATGTAACAATGATTTCTTTCTTCATTAGTAAGGAGCTTACCATGATAAACTTTCCACAATAAGAAACAATTACTTTGAGGGTATTGCCACTGCCAAGCTAAGGGAAAAATAAAATCACGAATCAATGTTAGAGTCATTGGAGAGTTAGTGATAAACTGATTTGATTGAGAACTTCCTATTACTAGCCAACGACCAACAAGGATTGCAATCAACGCCTGATTTGGGATGCTTGATGCTAGTAATAGTAATGCAAACAACCATTGTAAGGAGGGACTTGATTGTTCCAATTCTAGTATTACTATGATGGACTACCTTCTTAAGTGGTCTACCGTTGATCAATACTTAAAATTATAAGAAATTCTAATAACTATATAAGAAACTCTCTAAAAGTTATAACTCATAACCTTTCTCATCTTTATGGACAACGTGATGGCCTAATGGTTGACGATTCAATACAAAATATATGCTTATTTTCCCTTATTTTCATGGAACCAATATCTATTAAGTCTCTTAGTCGTGTAAATATGATGACCATTAACATCGACTTACAAGAGACGATGTCTATTATCATTGGAGTTTTAAATAATATTTAAGTATTGATCTATGGTGGACCCCTTATGAAGGCGGTGCATGTCAGAATTTGATGTTTTTCACCCCAAACATAAAACTATTTATGTTGGTTAGTTTTAAAATACCAAATCCACGATACCCAACACAAGCAAGATGAGTCTTGGACAATGCATAAAGTTGTTTCGACTACTAGATCAATATGTCTCATCTTTAAATTAAATAAAATATAGCGAGACTTATTGATCAAATGATAAAAAAAAAAAAACTTGAAAAATAAATTCAATCTAAAAGTAATGAGATATTTTTATTTATTTTTTATTACAAAATGTCCCCAATTGAATGATTATCATTCGAACCATTTCTAGAAGCATCTCTTCTTTCTTCTTTTTTTAATGCAAAGTTTTTTTTTTAATGGAAAAGAGGAAATATTTAGGAGCATCGCTATCAAAAGAAGAATAATGCATGATACATCACATAAAATAAAATTTCAAAAAAAAAAAAAACTTGAAAAACAAGTCATTTACTTTTTTTCTTTGCAATGACTTGAAAGACAAGAATAGTAATTAATAATTTTAAAGAGATGATTTAAAATTATAAATAAGCATTAGGTTATGTCACCCACCACAGTATTCACTTACTACACCACTCAATGTCGAAATCAGTTTTTTAATTAATAAAAATAATTAGGTTGCCCATTATTTTTTAAATAGAGTAGTGCAATATGACACAAAAACTTTGTTGCACGAATACTTTATCACCATGTATATATAACTCACGCCTCAGGCTGTTTAGCAATTTTTTGACACAAGTAAGATAAACTATTGTTTTCTGACACAAGTAAAAAAATATATAAACTAAATTATTATTATTTATTATTTCACAATATGAATTGCATTGACTTTGTAATAGATTACCACAAAATATTCTCAACCAATAGTTTGCAGTGGTGCTTCTGCCACAAAACATCTTTTGGAAATATTGTAGTGTAAATTCAACAAAGCCATACCATCAGGGTGCACATTGTATGCCATATCATACATAACTACTTAGTGATTCCATTTTTCTGCTATCAAAGGCAAGTGTCGTAACCAAAACAAAATCGTTGAAGTGATAAGTTAAATTAAATGCAGAATAAGAAAGAGAGATTCGTGCAATTGGTGCAACAAAAGTTGCCATAAGGCATTTTCCTTTTGAATAATATCGCTAACGAAGTCCTCGTGTCTTGTTTTAAAGCTCAAAAAACCGCAGGAGTGTAGTTAGTTTTCAATCACATCGATCGCTGAATCAAAACACAGCGTTCATTGATCCATGATGTCGACAATGGCAGAGAAGAAACCCAAAACGAAGATCGTGTGCACGCTGGGACCTGCATCGAGGTCTGTTCCAATGGTGGAGAAGCTTCTACAAGCAGGCATGAACGTCGCTCGTTTCAACTTCTCTCATGGTTCCTATGAGTATCATCAGGAAACGCTTGATAATCTTAGAACTGCTATGCAAAATACCGGTATTCTCTGCGCCGTCATGCTTGACACTAAGGTATTAAACTTTCTCTTCGTTGATTTTATTTTATTTAGTTTTTTAATCTTATGGTTTTTGATAGGATGATATAGATTTTGTATTTGTATCGTATGTGTGATTAATGCGTGATTTAATATGCTTTTGATCGTTTACATGTAAGATCAAACCTAGAAATTACTCTCTCATTTATGTTTATCTTTGCATATATAATGACGGATCCATGAATTTTAAGTAATAGAAATTTGAAGTGATAGAGTTAACAGTGATGTATATATAATATTATCAGTGTTGTCAAATAATAGTGGCTGTTGTGGTTTGTAGCGCTATGGTGTAGCAGAATTTGAACAAACCATTATTGTTTCGCAATACACTAATTAGTACAAAGTGTTGTCAAATAGTGGCTATAACGGTGCTATAGCACTATCACATGGTGGAATTTGAACAAACTACTATTTTCCGCGATTGACAACATTGATATAATATGTACATAAATTTGTATCGGCAACTCTCATGGAAGGATATATGTATAATATTGCATTTGTGGAAATCCGAGTGGGGACGAATGCCCTAAATGTCTCCAACGGGGATATTTCTGTGAAGTGAACATACACAATTATATATGTATGTATAATCATGATTCATGAAGAACGATTTACAAATTCATTCATAACATGAGAATTTGTATGTATTGTGTTAGATATCCTGCACTGAATGTTGAATTGGTGTGAATTCGTGGAATGTGTAATCATGATGATATACAAGTTCATTCTTAACCTGATAATTTGTGTGTATCATGTTACATATCTTTGTATTGAATGCTGAATGGGTGTGAATTCAAGGCATTGCCATTGTTGGACTTAATGAATTGTGAAATTCTTTCCTTATCTGTCTTTTATCTTATGTATCTATTTTGCATTGTTATAGGGGCCGGAGATTCGAACCGGATTTCTCAAGGATGGAATGCCTGTCCAACTGAAACAAGGTCAGGAAATAACCATTTCAACTGACTATGACATAAAAGGAGATGAGAATATGATCTGTATGAGCTACAAAAAGTTGGCTCATGATGTGAAGCCCGGAAGCATTGTATTATGCGCGGATGGCACCATATCATTTAAAGTTTTATCATGTGACAAAAAAGCTGGTTTAGTTCGATGCTGCTGTGAAAACTCTGCCATGCTTGGCGAAAGAAAGAATGTTAATCTGCCTGGAGTCATAGTGGATCTCCCAACATTGACTGAGAAAGACAAGGAAGATATCATGGTCTGGGGAGTTCCTAATAATATTGACATGATTGCACTTTCTTTTGTTCGAAAAGGTTCTGATCTGGTGGAAGTTCGCAAGTTGCTGGGAAAACATGCTAAGAACATACTTCTCATGTCAAAGGTATGGTATATTGTGGATTTCTGGTTTTATTTCATGACAATGTAAAGTTCTGGTTTAAAAATATATTGAGACTGTGAATCAGTCATGATACCATAGAGATGCTTGTTGCATCTACGTTTATGTGCGCTATTGGGTATCATCTAACAAAATTTGGGATGTTCTTTAAACAAACTTTTTTTTTGAATTCATACTGATATTTGTTATCTCTAGAATATATTGTATTTAGTTACTTATTTCTGGTTACCTTTTCTCTCTATTGCTTCAAATGTATGTGGTAGGTTGAAAACCAAGAAGGAGTTGCAAATTTTGATGAAATCCTTACAAATTCAGATGCATTTATGGTGGCACGTGGCGACCTTGGAATGGAAATTCCGATAGAGAAGATATTTCTAGCACAGAAAGTGATGATTTATAAGTGTAATATCCAAGGAAAGCCGGTTGTCACTGCAACCCAGATGTTGGAGTCAATGATCAAATCACCCAGGCCAACCAGAGCCGAAGCTACTGATGTCGCCAATGCAGTTCTGGATGGCACAGATTGTGTCATGCTTAGCGGTGAAACTGCTGCTGGAGCTTATCCAGAACTCGCTGTTCAAACAATGGCTAAAATTTGTGTTGAAGCTGAGAGTACCATCAACTATGGAGATGTATTTAAAAGGATAATGGAGCACTCACCGGTACCCATGGGCCCATTGGAGAGTCTAGCTTCTTCTGCGGTTAAAATGGCCAACTCAGCTAAAGCAGCACTTATATTGGTTTTAACTAGAGGAGGGAGTACTGCAAAATTAGTAGCTAAATATAGGGCAGGCATGCCAATTCTTTCTGTTGTCGTTCCCGAGATTAAGGCCGATACCTTTGATTGGTCCTGCAGTGATGAGGTCCCTGCCAGACATAGCTTGATATTCCGCGGATTGATTCCAGTACTGAGTGCGGGATCTGCTAGAGCTTCGCACGCAGAAACAACAGAAGAGGCACTAGACTTCGCCATTCAGTATGCCAAAACAAAGGGTCTCTGCAATAACGGGGATTCTGTGGTGGCTCTTCATCGTGTGGGTGTCGCATCGATCATCAAAATCCTGACTGTGAAATGATCTCCCATTAAAAGGAGTTCTTCAGCTGCTTTTGGCAATTTTTGATGGTGGGAAAGAAGTATTATCATACATTTTTCATTCTTTATTGGATGCAGAACATCAATTAGAGCTTTTATTATTAGGGATACATATTCCTTGTCTTAGAATTATTCATATATCATTATTTCTTCGCCTTATTATGCACGAAGCTTTTTGTAAACTTAAAGAGTGACCGATTTCTGGCATATCAGTTTTGATTTGTTTATGGTCTATGTTGTTGGACTACTCCAATATGTGTTTTGATAGAGAAGGTTATGTTTTTAATTTAGTTATTCGTCATCGAGTTGAACTCTAACACTATCATAAACTATTACTCTAATAAACTATGGATTTGTTAAAATTTACACTGATTTATTTTCTTATTGATTGTTAACTGCATTGCCATTTACACCATGTCTTAGAAGAGTCCTTGTTGCGATATGGGTACTTTAACTTTGATTTTCCTAGATGTCGGAAAAATAGGAGATTCACTTTGGGTATGTATTTGTTGGTTGGTGCACTGTCAATTAAACTATTATAGTTCTTCCATTCCAACAACATAATTCGTAGCTTGTGTTGAGACATTCATTCAACAAATCAAACAATAGAAGTTTGATCAAGTCAAAGACATTGTTACCGGTTCTTAGTTGGTAAAGAAAACAACACAAGAGCAAGAGCTAATGAATTTTCACACAAAACTTGTGGACAAACTACATAATAGAATTTTCTCTTACAAAAGATCATCTACCCAACTAATTCTTACATAGATGGCTGGGAGTTTGTAATTGTTATATCTCATCTTTTACGTTTGACTTAAGCATACTATTGTATTTGGATACTTTGATAATTGAATCTATTTCATGATTATCCGGTACAAATATCTTTCTTCAATTTTTATTTTGAAGCTATATATTTTAGGATTAATCGTTCAAATTGACCATTTGATATAAGCGAAAATGACAATTGTAATTTGACATTTTTTTTCGTATTTTGTGCTCTTATTTTTTTCTTTCCTCTAGACGTAAAGGCTAAAAATGGACTTAGATGTTGAATTTTTTCATGATTTTTTGCAAAAATATTTAGGACGTTAAAATATAGTTTTCCACATAAAATTAGAATTTTACGACAATGGAGAGACTAATTATGTATTTTTAAAGCGCAAAAAGCTCAAACAAAGAAAACAACATAAACGTTGTTCTAGAAACAAATGTTGAGATATTTTTTTTGCATAGACATCCGTAAAAATACATAGAAGGTATTTACAAAGTTTCATAATACTCTGAAGAAACCTTGATTTACTTTGATTTTTCGACCTAAACCTGCAAAATTACATTTTGTTCCGACTTTATGGTGAAATTTTGTTCTTTAATTTTATAGGCATGGTTAGAATATCATAATAATCACCAACACAAAATTTTAGAATTTTTAAACAAATAATGAATTAATTATGAATTGATTAAGAAATTTATAATTATGAAAAATGACAAATTCATAAAAAGTTTGATCTAATTGCTATAATTTACTGCAACCGTCAACATAAAAATTCTTTCGCTTGATATATGTCACTTTTTTTTGGCTCAACTGCGCACTTTTTTTTGTCTAAGTATGGTGATTGTGTTATTTTGAATCATTATATTTGTTAGTAGTTCTTTTTCTAATTTCTTCCAAAATTTATGCTAAAATAACATCAATTATTGTCTTATCATTCAATTCTCGTAATCAATTGATTTGTTGTTAAAAAAAAAAAAAAAACTCTATAAGTGAGAGTGAATGAGGTCTTTGTTAAAGATAAAGAAATGCTAACATTTGTTAAGAACATAAATTAATAAATTAAATATAAAACCATTTTCTTAATATTCGGGCATTCAATTTCTCAAAGCTTGAAAAAAAAATTCAACTCAAAACTTATAAACTTTTTTTTACCACTTACCATGTGTCTTATGACACAAGTTAACATAACCTTTAAAGATAACATAAATGTACCAAAAAATATTATACTTTTATATATCTTTATAAAAATAAAAATAAATGAGAAAAAAAATATTGCTTAATAGTCCAATAATTTTACTAATCTATCAGGATGACAATGAGTATCCTTTGAATATAATATTAGGGTTAATAGGTCTTTACCCCCTGTAATATAGGCCATTTCTGGTTTTCCCCCTGTAAAATATTTTTTTTGATTTACCCCGTGTAAAATATTTTTGTTTTGATTTACCCCCTAATAGGCCAAACAAAAACCAATTTTATTTTTTTTTCAAGAAATTTTCGTTTTTGTTTGGCCCATTAAGGAGGTAAATCAAAACAAAAATATTTTACAGGGGGTAAATCAAAAAAAAAAATTACAGAGAAAAAACCAGAAATGACCTATATTACAGGGAGTAAAGACCTATTAACCCTATGATATTATAGTGTGTCCATCTCCATACTCGCGTTTATAAACGGTGTAGATGCTATATTTTGGAAAGTAAGATTTGAAGAAAAAAGTAGTATATGAAGGTACAATAACACATACAAGTATATAGTATAATTTTTTTTAATAAAATTGACTGTTACTTTTATAAAATGTTTCTTTTAGGTTGATTATTGGTCAAGAAAAAAAAAACTTTTGTTGAATATTTTTGGTCCGCGTGAGACGTGCTTGTTTGAGAATATCTATATAAGCGGTTTCAGTTGTTTATTGGAGAGTCAGAGAAAAAGCACAGCACAGCAGAACCAGAAGAACCACCACTCCACTCATCGATCTAAACATGTCGACGATTGTAGCAGAGAAGAAGCCCAAAACTAAGATCGTTTGCACACTGGGACCCGCATCTAGGTCTGTTCCTATGGTTGAGAAGCTTTTGCGAGCAGGTATGAACGTTGCCAGATTCAACTTCTCTCACGGTTCTCATGAGTATCATCAGGAAACTCTTGATAATCTTAGAGCTGCTATGGAGAATACCGGAATTCTCTGCGCCGTCATGCTTGATACTAAGGTATTAAACTTTTATTTATTTATTATGCATCTTGAGTTTTCTTTGTTAACTGTTAATGTTTTTTATTTGAATTGATAGAGTATGTGATTTGTGTTTGTGATTGATGTGTGAGATGTATCAAGTTGATTTTGACCTTATATATATGGATAAGAATTAAGATCAAATTTAACTGATTAAGAGTGACTTTACCGTCAATACATGTTTGAACTGTAAGATTAGGTTATGGTTGGGTAAACAACTTATGTTAAGTGCTTATTTATAAACTATTTTTATGACAGAATAAAATAAAGTCAAACTTGTTTCATGTAAGTTATTAGCGGTTTTTATAAGCTGTCTTAGAGAGGTTATGAAAATAAGCTGAAAATAATTTTTGTATTTGTCATAAAGGCTGTTTGGATTGACTTATTTGAGCTTATTGGCTTATTTAAGCTTATCCACTAGCATAAACACTTGATATTGTTTGAGAGAAGCTATGAAAACAACTTGTGACATGTTCACAAGTTGTTTTTAACTTATTTTCATAAGTTCTTCAAAATAGCTTATGAAAACAGCTTATAGCTTATATGTAAACAATTAAACTTTATTTTATCTTTTGTTATAGAAATAACTTATAAATGATCGCTTGTCATGATAGGTTCTTTAAACCGATCTAGTATAGTAGGGCTCATAAAAATGAAGTTAAAGAACAATTCAAAAGTGTTACCATCGTGGATGTTATAAGTTTCTTATCTAATGAATAGTGAAAGGAAGTGATCTTCTTTTCAATCTTATATGGATGCTTAATATTATATTTAAGTAAACATCAATGTCGACTATATTTGTAAGATTGAACTTTCAACCCGCTCCAGTGCTCCATAGAGAGTAGTTCGAGGAGTTTAAAGGGATGTAAAGTTGATTTACTCATTATATGCTCCTTAGTTTCATAGGTCAAGAACATGAATGGCTTAATCATTTAGGCATGTTACATTTCCTATCTTTCAGTCAATGCTGAATTGGTAAGAGTTCAAGGCATTATTATTCATCAACTTAATAAAGTAAAACCAGCATTTTCAAGTTCCTTCATTTCATATCTTTCATCTTATGCATTTACTTACATTGCTCATTGCTGCAGGGGCCTGAGATTCGAACTGGATTTCTCAAGGACGCCAAACCTATCCAACTGAAACAGGGAAATGAAATAACTATTTCAACTGACTATAGCCTAAAGGGTGATGAGAATACGATCTCCATGAGCTACAAAAAGTTGGCTCATGATGTGAAGCCCGGGAGTGTCATACTCTGCGCAGATGGAACCATATCATTTACAGTCTTATCATGTGACAAAGAATTGGGTTTGGTTCGAGTCCGCTGTGAGAACTCTGCTGTTCTAGGCGAGAGAAAGAATGTTAATCTGCCTGGAGTCGTAGTGGATCTTCCCACTTTGACTGAGAAAGACAAGGAAGATATCATGGCTTGGGGAGTTCCCAATAAAATTGACATGATTGCGCTTTCATTTGTTCGAAAAGGTTCTGATCTGGTGCAAGTTCGGAAACTGCTAGGACACCATGCTAAGAACATTCTTCTCATGTCAAAGGTACGCTATATTATGAATTTCTGATTCTTTTTTTCATGGAATAGATGTGATTTTTGAGCTTGTTTAACAATGTGTCGAGAGTTCTAATCAGATATGATTTCATAGAGATGTTTGCTGCATCCACATTAATGTGTGTTATTGGACATCATCTAACCAACTTTGAGATGAAAATATGTTTGAGTTCCTACTGATTTTTTCTATCTCTTGTATATGTTGTGTTCAATTACTTATTTCTAGTTGCTTTTCCTCTGCAACTTGCAAATGTATGTGGCAGGTTGAAAACCAAGAAGGGGTTGCAAACTTTGATGATATCCTTGCAAACTCTGATGCATTTATGGTGGCACGTGGTGACCTTGGAATGGAAATTCCAATTGAGAAAATATTTCTCGCACAGAAAGTGATGATTTATAAGTGCAATATCCAAGGAAAGCCGGTCGTCACTGCGACCCAGATGTTGGAGTCAATGATCAAATCTCCCCGGCCAACCAGAGCTGAAGCTACTGATGTTGCGAATGCAGTTCTGGATGGAACAGACTGTGTCATGCTTAGTGGTGAAACTGCTGCTGGAGCTTATCCAGAACTCGCTGTTCGAACAATGGCTAAAATATGTGTTGAAGCTGAGAGCACCATTGATTATGGGGATGTATTCAAAAGGATAATGGAGCACTCACCAGTACCCATGAGCCCATTGGAGAGTCTAGCTTCTTCTGCTGTTAGAACAGCCAACTCTGCTAGAGCAGCTCTCATATTGGTTTTAACTAGAGGAGGGACTACTGCAAAATTGGTGGCTAAATACAGGCCAGGAACGCCAATTCTTTCTGTTGTCGTTCCTGAGCTAACAACTGATACCTTTGATTGGTCATGCAGTGATGAGTCCCCTGCGAGACATAGCTTGATATTCCGAGGATTGATTCCAATATTAAGTGCAGCTTCTGCTAGAGCTTCTCATGCAGAAACAACAGAAGATGCAATAGAATTTGCCCTTCAATGTGCCAAGGGAAAGGGACTCTGCGTTAACGGGGATTCTGTTGTGGTTCTGCATCGCGTGGGTACTGCATCAATCATCAAAATCTTGACAGTGAAATGATCTCCCATTAAAAGCGATTTTTTATCTGCTTTTTGGCGTAGTATTTTTATGATGGAAAATAATGAACTCTTAAATTATACCATCTATGGTCTGCATTGGATGCAAAACATCAATTGATGCTTTTATTGGGGTTTTCCCTTTTTTACACGTATTTGCATACCACTATTACCTTATTATTGTTATCGTTGAGAAAAGTTGCGAACTCTTCAGTTTTTGAGATTATATGTATGAATTTTTGGTACTCGAAAATGTGGGCAACTTTTTGTTTTTGATTATTACTTTGTGGCTAACGTTGCTGAAGTAATGCAATACATATCATGATTGAGAAGTGTATGGTTTTCATATTTTAGTCTGTTTTGCAATTTTGGATTTTGATGATCTGGTCTTTTAAATATTAACAAAGTATACAACTATAAAGATACAGATATACCTACGTTTGATACGAACCTTTTTTTACGACCGTTCATTTTGGCTCATCAACTTATATTTTACCAACCCACTGTCACGATTAAATCAAATGAAAATGAAACCAAGCTAGCTCATGAACTTGGATCGTTGGCCTCATGTAGTTTCTAGAAACCACAGTACCAACGTTTTGTTGTATCTTCAGGCACTTCCAAAATGAGGGGCTTTTGAACTATTCTTTATCAACAAATAGGTGATTAGGCACTGCCAAAATGAGGGACTTTCGAACTATTCTTTATCAACAAATAGGTGATTTTAATGTTTGAGTGTTTGCAAAGGGCTTCCTCCTTCCTCATTATTTCTGCACTAGCTCAGTGAATGGATGTTTAATTTCTTTGATGAAAGACTTGTTAATTCTTAATAGAAAACGTGTGAATTAAGTAATGACACAATTGCTTCCATACTCAGCTAAGAGAAAGGCTGCATGTGGCCTAAGTGACGACTATTATAACAACCGCTGCTTATGCAATACTGTCAAATATCAAATCTCTGTTGAAACTAAACCGATTTGAGATATCATATTAAAGGATTTTGAATTTGTTGATGTAGATTTTACCCTTGTTTTTATTTCACCCTCCTTATAATCAATGTTCAACAAGCATTACAAATTCAACATTCACACGCTATTCAATTCAATATGAACACTAACTGATTTCATAGCATCTTTAATAACATATATCCTCATGGTCTAGTTTAAAAAATAATAATTAAATAAATATAAAATGCCCGCTTCTTAACTATGGATTTACTAACTAGAATCCTAAATCACTGCAACAAAAAAGGCAAGAAAAACCCAGGAACAAATTCCAGGCATTTTTTCCACCTACATGCAGATTCTGTCAAAAATGTAACTACATTTGTTTCCTAAGCTCAATTTCACAGAAATACTCAGGCAGTGCTTCAAGGAAAAACCTTGGATTTCGTTTTTGTCAAAGAATGCACCAGTGGCGTGCCTATCCTTTCCGCCAAAACATTTACAATGAGAAAGTTGCCAACAGATGCATATGGTACAAGACCCACTCCTATACATGATGCTGCGTAATGAGAAAGAAACTCATACCAATACAGGAGTGAGAACAATGCATTTCGGTGTCTATTTTAAACAAGTTCCATCTTGTGATTTATACATTCTCTTCCTGCAAGGATCAAAACACATAAGAAGTTACCAACTAGACAGATCTGATTTGGGTGAGTCACGATGCCAGTAGACAACTAGACATGCCATCAGCTTTTAAGCACGAAACAAATGCGAGAAATATTAATGGAAATGATCTAATTCAGTTGAAACTGTATTTGTATATAGAAAATATTTGCAGTACTGGCAAACAATACTAGAAAGACTGATATGGAGCAAGAAAATTGTCTTGTGCATCTAAGATATTTTGAGGTCATTCCATTTAGATTATATTCATATAGTTCATTTCTATCCAATTTCATGCTTCTTCATTCTTGATTGAGCCAACAAGAACTTAAGGGGCAGACATCTAACAAACATAGTATGGCACCAACCTAAATAGGAAAGAGATTCACATGTAGTTTTTAAAATGGAATCGCTTCTAAAATAATGAAAAACCTGAATTGAACAAAGTTGTGGACAGACTAATTACTATTCCGAAGAGAGATATCAGGGCCAAGGCAGAAGGAACCACACGGCGAGGTGATGAGAAATTGCAACATCCTCTCAACCAGGCTAGCACCCGTCAGCAGTCAGTCATCGTTGAAAAGTAATAAAACAAAAAGGTGGAGAAAGCAAAGATAATCAAATGATTATCAAGAGAGTGCTCTAGGAAAAGACATTTGAAAGCCTTGGCAGTGAATTGTCCTCCTAATAGGGAAGACATTTGAAAGCCTTGGCATTCGAAAGACAATCAAATGATTATCAAGGTGAACAAATTTTGGTCATTGATGTGGTCACTAATTTTGCCAAAGAAAATAAATAAGACCAGATAAAACATCAATGTAAATGAAAATCTCCATTAAAAAGACCGTGAAAAGCAGGTAATTGACTAATTTCATCTTAAATCCACTGTTGATTCAAGGATATTGCCTTAGTCGTTAAATATGTGACCTAGAGACCGATAAACCAGGGGCAAGAAAAATCATTGGAATAAAAGCATAGCTGAAAGTATAAGTATACATGATAAAACTGCACTTAGCAAACTTTTCTTCTGAAAGTACCACAGTCTAACCTTGATCAACCGTGATTAGGACAAAACTATCTAAAATAAAATCTCTAAAGTGATCACTTTTAAATCGTTTTTTTATTAAAAAACCAATAAAAAATAATTAAAATCCCCACGTTCTTATGACATTCAGCAGACATCCATCTGTGACATTCAGTAAAATGCATAACAGATCGAAATTCTCAGTAAACTGTTAACATGAGATCAGGGTAAAAGAGGTTTTAGGCCAAGTAATACAGATTACAGATTCATGATGCTGGAAAAAGTAAATAGACAGCAAGAGGGTATATAATAATCAAATACCTACATTCGAAGCCTGAAAAGATATCTCTGTGGATGTCTTCGGAGAGACTCCAGTGGCTGATGTTGACCCATTCTGGGTAATGTCATGATTGGGCATCTAGAAACAACCAATCAAATGAAATATGTAAAGTCCAACGAAGTTTATCAAAATAGTAAGACTATGTAGGATAACATAATATTAAATTAAATCCCTATAATGAATTTTCCTGGAAAAAATAAAATACAAAAGCCTTTTCTTCTCAGGAATTAGTATTCGTTTTTGTTCTGGCGCTTAATCTTTCACAGTGTGAAACCTTAAAACTGTCAGTGCCGGTGGGAGTGAAATGCACCATTGAAACATGATAGAGACTAGACTCTGGTACGAATAAAAAGAGCCCCCGCTGCAACATCTTACAATAGGGAAGGAAGAAGAATAAAGTGTTTAGCTCAATCACTTGATTGCACAATATGTGACTAGCAAGCTGAGGAATAGGTAAAAATTTATTGGTTTGACATATTAGGCAGAACTTTTATCCTTCTTTTGGATAGGTGTAATTCAATCTCAATGATAAGAAATAGAAACCTAAAGTTCACAGGTAAAACTTAATGTCTTCCGAAAAGCTTTCATTTCTTCCTTGTCCTTGCCATCAATGTATATCCAATAAGACTTCACAAAGTGGATATTTACTTAAAGGGTTTCCAGAAGAGGTAGTGTGGTAACTACAGATTATACAGGACTATATAACCAGTTTCATCTATCTTTATTCCTTTACCCAGCAAAAAAGATGTATACCTATACACATTCAGAAGTACCAAAATATCTCACTCTTAACCAGAACTCTTTTCTTGGTTAGTCATCTGAAGACTTACTTCAGGTCCAAGAATAACTTGTATACAGTTATTTTCATATTATCATAGAAAAGTTTATTAATACTTTTGTACTAAAGCCTGCTGTGTCCCTGCTGGCACTTTATTGACCATTGGATTGTGCACCAAGATTTAATCCAAATACTAAATATAGCTGCCAACAAGTTAGGGTACAGGTACATTTGAGATACCAGTGTAGAAAATATTGCCTCCCTATAGACTGTTATGGATAAAATTGCAAAGCGTAGTGTCTAACCAATACCAACTGAAAATTAATCATTGAAGCAAACATAAACAGATATATGGTTCTGAAAAATTTAGCCTACCCCACATGTAGATTTGTTTTCTTGACTATCTTCAAACAGGGATGAGTAGTAGGCTGGATCATATATAGAGCCTCCAAGTATCTCATTAGAATTGGAGATTTGCCTCGCTACTGCCGGTGTCACAGGACTCAAAAAGCTACTCCGTAAGTCAAAGTCTGCTGCTCGAGAAGCTGTGTCCACATAGGATGCACCCAGCCTATAAATTTGAATCCATAACAATGAGGATGATAGCCTCACTATAAAACCAACGATTTGCATAGCCAGGGTAAGTTTCACAGAAAATATGAAAAACTTTGCATAATCGTCGGAAGAAATATTCCTGCAAACACACAAAGATTTTGATCAGATGTGAATCAAAAGCACAGTCATGATCACTTGTTTGATTCATACAGGCATAGAAAATTGGTTCATGTGAACATATATACTATACTTTGTTCATTCTATACCACAGTGACTTCATATTGATAAACAGAGGGATGCAAAAAACGTTGGCAGTGATCTAGCTAGAGTGCGTTATGATGATAAAAAATATTCCATCAATAACGATAACCAAAAGCGAACCTTGCCAGAGATGATCAAAGTAATCAAAGAATCCTGCAATCACATTACCGGCACAAACAACCTAAGGATGCTAGCTGCGAAACTTGTTGAGATACTCAGCAACGAAGATAGTGAACAACAAAAATAACATACTTTTGTTGACTTTTAATCTTGGAATAGCATTTCTTAGGGTCTAGGCTAAAAATTGAAAATAGTTATTTTCAATGCCATGTAAGTTCTTATATTTGAAATTACGACTCTAATATATACAGCAAACAAGATAACAGGAAGTTCAATTCCATTTTCAATGCTCAATTCCATCCACCAAATAGCAGATCAAAATATTCCAATACAATAATACATACAAATGAAATAGCAAATAAGGACGTTAAGTTTCAGGCAACTCAGTTAGCAACACATTGAAGGGGGAACCAATGTTCGGCGAATTTAGAGTCTCTAACCCCCATAAGTTCATAAGAGTTTTATATGCTAGATGAAGCATATTTCATTTAGTTAATCCATTGTCAGTTCATGACTGTTTTTCAAAAAATGCCGCAGGTCAAAAGGGCATGAACCCAACCCAAAGGTATTCCAAAAATCCAACACAAATGCCATTACACTGCTTTGACAAGCCACAAAGGCAAGCTGTGTGAAAGAGACATGATTTTCCAGGTAACAAGTGTATTTCAGTGTTTTTCGTCTCATCATCCCACAAAAATCCTACACAAAAGCCATTACTATTAACAAGCCACAAAGGCAACTGTTGCATCTCATCATTGCAGAAAAATCCCACACAAAAGCTATTACTCAGCGTTAGCAAGGCACAAAGGAGTGGATATAAGGACGGCTTAGTGACTGGAGGGTGGCGGAGTTAAGGAGCAGAGTGAAAAGAATATCGAAGGTTTAAATTTCGAAGAATCAAACCTCACTCAAGTATGTTTCTAGTGATTCATTCATGGGACGAATGAATAATCTCTTTATAGCCAGACACCAAATGCATATTACATGTCAACACGGAAATCAAATTATGGAATAATTAGTCTCAAAAGCTAGTCTACAATAATGTTAGCATGAAAAATAAGACGCACTTACCAAATTTCGTGAGTGAAGAGAATGAACCAAGAGATATCAAGCAAAATAGAGCAAAAGAGAAGGAAAGCATAGGTACGTCCAAGGCTCTGACTACTACTCTCAATTGCAACCAAAGCAAACAATGCGATTGCAAGATTTATAAGCGACACACCATTGTATGATGCTCCTAGCGATCCAAGTAACGCGCACCCAATCTTCATTCATTCATGTCATAAATCAAATTATTATTATATTATATAGTTATTAATTGATTAAGGGAAAATGAAAGGAAAGTACCTGAATGTAAATGAGTTTGACAGCGAAGGATTGAAGGCTATCGTAATCGCGCAACCATGGTTGTATTCGATCTCTTAAATTCAAATTCAATGAACAACAAAGCATCATATAAATATTTAAAGTGTGCTTTCAAAAATGAAAATCAATATGAATGCATCATAATCATCGATGAGGTGTTTTTTTGTTTTTTGAAAGAATAATAAAGTTGAGTTTGTGTCGTTTGCAGTTTCTTTTCTGAGTGGCGATTAATTGCCAATTTTAGGGAGCAAATCTGTGTAGTTGAAGAACACAGAGGGATTAAACTTGTTGTATTGTATTGAAAACTTTAACCCCTCTCCACCTGTGACTGTAACCAACTATTCCCCTCTCTCTCTCACTCCCCGACACTTTTTTTTTTTTTTTTTTTGAAACAGACACAATTTAAGTTATTTACTCTAAAAGTAGTATGATATTTTAATTAAATTTTTTAAGTAAATTTCTCAATATCATCATCGGCATCCATCCTTCTTTGTAATATGAAACATATAACATCATTCATTTTTTTAGTTCAAACATTAAGTCATTGTAATTAGAATCTTTGAGCTTTCTTAAGGTATTTTTACAACTTAGGTCTTTTGAGCCCGCTGTGTGAGCAATATTTGGCTTGGCAATGAAAAACTTAGTTTCTTATTTTACAAGAGCTCGATTATCTTTTAAACAAATCACTTCAAGAAATGAACTAAGTTTTTTTTATGAGAAAAAGTGAGTCATATTGTTAACTCTCTCAATACTACGTTTGTTATTTCCCTTCTTTCTAAATGCATTGACATATTTATTAAATTGCTATCTATGTCTATGATTATAGTAATACATTTTCTCACTTGTTTCCTTGTAATATAAGTTCATTTACAAAATTCAACATGCATCGGAGTTTTTTTTATCCATATTGGTTATAAAATGGATTTGTGTGATTATCCTATGAATTTTCATCAGATGTTAATGTAAATCTATTTTAGAGAGTGTGAATTGCAGAATCTTGTGAACAGTTGAGTCTTTAAATATAAGTTATATTCAATGATATTAATTTGAGGGCACGTGTGCCTGAGTATCACATATCAAAAAGAAAAAATATAACAAAAAAAAACTATTTTACACTAATAATATCTCTCAATCATAACAATTTTAAATTATCAATTCCTTTTTTCTGATAATGGATTTCAATTAAACTATAAGCTTGTTTGTTACGGATGATTTTTTGTTTTTATATTTATTAATTTAAAAATTAATTTCTAGCAATTTTTAAAAGTATAACTTGTTTTTTTATTGTTAAGTAGAATGTAAATTGTTTTTTTTTAAAAAAGAAATCAATTAGTTACAAAAGTAATTTTATGGAGAAGTTACTGAATAGAATGATTACTTTAAACGGCGATATTTTTTAAAATGATCATTTGTAGTCAAAAAAATTCTAAAACAATTAATTTTTAATAAAAATAAGATTTTTATATAATCATTTTGTTTACATTGAAAAATTGATCATTTTGTTTAAAAAAAGGATTTATTTATGAAAAATTGTAACAAACGAATTCTATAGTTCTTTTTTGAGTAAATTACACTCCCCTCCTCTCAAAGATGTTTGAATTACACTCCCCTCCCCTCTTATTCAAAACATATTATAAAACTTTTCACTTCCCTTCCCTAAGAGAAGTTTGAATTACATTCCCCTCCCCTCTTATGTTAAACTCTACATTTTACTCCCTCAATATTTTTTTTTAATTTTTAATAATCTAGCAAAAAAAAAATAATCTAACACATTTCGAAAAAAATAGTATTACATGTCTATTTTAATATAATAAAAAATTGAATACATATTTTTCGCTATTTTTTATTCACAATTCATTAACAAGTAGTTTTAAACAACCCAAAATAAAATTAAAATATGTGAAAAATTACTAAAGACAATAAAGCATGGTTATTTAAAAGTTAAGTTTATACTCTAAATTATAAAATCAATAGCAAAATATTTAAATTTAATTATCATTGACATTCAAATTATAAAGAAATAAATTAATATATATCATAAAAATATTTATTTATGTTAAAATAGATTAAAGTGTAGTGCATATTTAATTATTAAGGGAGGGGGTTGTAATTTAAGCATCTATTAAGAGAGGGGAGTATAAATTTTATTTTTCAAGGGAAGGGAGTGTATATTTTAATATAAGAGGGGAGGGAAGTGTAATTCACCAATCTTTGAGGGGAGGGGAGTGTAATTTACTCTTCTTTTTTTTAAGTTAGAGATATTTTTAAAATAAAAACATGACAAATAATAGTTAAATTTTGATGATTGGTGACAAGATCATATACCGTAAATGTTTACATACTAATTATTTAATGTACAACAAATGTCAAAATAATAATAATAAAAATATAACTATCACTAAGCAAAAAATTAAAGACTACAAAAATTATATCATTTGTACTCAAAAATTGAAGACAATTAACCATCTATGAATTATATTTTTCTAGTATCTTCATATTTTATATATTTTTAGTATGATCTCCTTTTCAACACTGTCAATTTTTTTATGTGTATGTAATAAAACAATTAATCAACAATGTATATCTCTTACAACGTTTTGTGTTTCATTATTCACAAATACTAAAAAAATTAATTATTTTTTATGAAGAATATGAAAAACTAAACTAATTTTAATAAATTATAAAGAAATAAAAAAGTTATTGAGGCAATTGCCCCCAAATATCCCAATATAAAAGATTTTCCATGGCCATAAAAACGTCCACGAGCCATGTTGCGTGGTGTTTCTCATACGGCACAAAATTCCGAGTGACATAGATTGATAAAGAAACTCCTATGTTCATTCATCTTGATTGAATAATTCTTAGGGGAGGCAAGGCAAGTCACTCTAATGATAGAAGTTGGATTTTCATAACATGGCTAACACATTTTTAAATCCCAACTAAAAGAGATATCTATAATTTATTGTTCGACAGCCTTTCATGGATGAAACCTGTGAAAAAAAATATTGCGGATACAACTTTATTTTTAATGATTAATGTTTTTTTAAGGAATTTTTAATGATTAATGTTCTTTTTTAAGAAATAATGATTAATGTTAATATGTTTATGTATATATCGGTATTATGAATATGGCTAAAGCACACAACCTTCTTTTTCTATTTTTTGAGAACACACAACTTTCTTATCGCTTTTATTAAGTCATCACCATGCTTACCATGTCATTGTCAACATTATACCTCCAATGAATCTATCAATTTTAATACTTTTAAACCTGTTGACTAAAAGATTTAATTAACATGCATTGTTTTTTAAAAGGAATTCACAATTTCACATAAATTGTTAGTACTTTCTACTGCCTATCAATTATAATTCTCAAACATATATCTGGACTGTCAAGTTAAAAAAAATAGACATTTAGCATCTCCATCTAAGAAGAGTTGGTTTGTGGTTTAGGCCTTTAGGGTGTTGTCGACGAGATATGGAGCCGAGGGGGGTTGTTTGGAGGAGGGTGGAAACGAGGGGACGGTTTGGTGGAGGGAGTTGGTTAGAATATGCGATATCGTTGGTGTTTTT
>Ga0315914_1004369_pt1 | contig 21172 bp, 14 predicted proteins | sample MpolenodulesMG_FD_203920 | JGI IMG/M metagenome (GOLD analysis project Ga0315914, IMG submission 203920) | Medicago polymorpha root nodule microbial communities from Los Angeles, California, United States - elongated nodules | ecosystem: Host-associated > Plants > Roots > Nodule | place: USA...
TTCCTTTGCTCTTTGACTTGTTCAATCAGAACCTTTATGAATAGTGCTTTGATTAAGATCTTGTACACTTGAACAAATGTTTAGCATATCCAATTGATAATTTTAATACCTTGTTATCATCAAAACTTAAGAGGTGATTTTGCGAAACACCCTTTGTTCCAACAGTCTTCTATGGTGCAAGTTGATAGTTTTGTATTCTATGATGTAATTTGGAATATAGTGACTACTTTGAAGGTTTTGTTGCTTGTCTGACGGTTGTTACTAAATCATTTACCAACGAAAGATAATCTGATTCTTCGTGGAATTATTTCGTCTAACTCAAAGTTTTTGTTTGAGTGATTGCAATAAGGAGGAAAATGTGGATCATTTGTTTATGGGTTGCATATTTCTTGGTAGCACCTGGTCGCTTCTTCAATAGTTGATGGGTATTTCTTCTGCATACATGTTGTATACTTTTTATCATTTAACCCAATTTACAACTTTTTGTCTAAGAAACATCGGTTTTCGCTTCATTTAATTTGGATGGCTTGTATCTGGGTTATGTGGAAAGGAAATGAACAATCATATTTTTCAGCAAAAGGAAATGTCATTACAACAACTCTTTGATAAAGTCAAACTCTTATTTTATTTTTTGGTGGTCCAAAGTAAAAAATAAATAAAAACTTAGCTTTCGATTTTGTGGATAAACCCCATCAATGCTTTAATCTTGTTACCTAGCTCAAATGTTGTATCAATTGCTAGCTAGTAATTTCGACAAATGTAATTTTGTAATTTTATCGTAACTACTCTTGAATTCTAACCCAACACTTCTTGTGTGAGTTTGAAACTCCTTAATATAATTCATTTTAGCTACTCTTCAATCTTAGCCTAACACTTCTTATATAAGTTTGAAGCACCTTACTATAATTTATTTAGGCTTCTTAAAATTTAAGCACCTTATTATAATATAGTAAAGTGCTTCAAACTCATACTTAGGAGAAAGATAAATGAATTGAACTACTATTGTTATAATCCATTATTTTTATTACCAGATTATAATATAATCCATTTTTATATCATCTTTCAATGATCGTGTTAACTTAGCGGCAAGCATCGAGACACAAGTTACCCATCGACATCTGGATTTGATACTTTGTATTTTGACTATTTTCCACTTTCTGGTTATAATATTGATTATTGAATTCCACTTTGTAGTTATAATATTGATTATTGAATTCCACTTTCTGGTTATAATAATAATATTGAATATTGATACTTGACCAAATTTTTTATTTATGGATAGTAGTATATTCATAGATACCTAACCTTCGTCATGCATGACGTTTTCTACTTAATTAGTTGTTGTTCTTCATGTTCATGGTTATCATTTTCTTACTTTTTTTTTTTTGGTCAAGATCATTTTCTTACTTTTTATTATTGCTACTACCTAAAGTGTATGAGTTTGTTTAACAACAACTAACATTATTTAATTTGTTTTTATGTACCAATAACTGAGTATGGTCAAATCCATTTCTAAATAACATTTTATTGTGGCTAAGCATAAGGAGTAACCGTAACCCCTATCATAATTAGTATTTTTTTTCCTTTTTAAATAAAATACAACCTTTCGAGTTAACTTTACTACTTATGTAGCTAGTTTCTCTTTTTTTTTTCTTTTTTGAACATCTTACGCAGTTGGCTTGTGTTGTGTCAAGTGTCAACACTAATTTATTTTCAATATGAAAATTTCAATTTCGAAGACGCAGTTTATGGAGGAAAAGTTAGAAAGATACACTATCCTTCTCCCTTTTTTCGACATGTGGGACATTAGTTTTTGAGTGGTGGGATCTATTATTTATTTATTTATTGAACTATATTCTAGTATAAATAATTTATGATTCCCTAAAAAAAATATTAATTTATGATTGAAAAATCGAGATAGTTTAAAAAGTGATCATTAGTTATTAAATTATTTAAATTAATATATAAATGCATGTGTATATGTAATTTAAACAAAAGATATCACATATAAACATTAATCAATCAACTAAGTTTTCAGATTTCCGATCAAAAACCTCTGCAAAATTAACTCTTATTCATACATTGAATATTACATTGATGATAACCTGAATAAATTTTTTTACAAGAAAAGGTAAACAAAAAATATGTATTGACCTATTCTTCAGTTGAATTTCTCTAAATTAGTTAAAAAAAAGTAACAAAAAAAATAAAAAAAAGGAAGAATATGGGATTGTTACAAAGTGGTACTAAGAGCTTATACTGTTTTAGCACTAGTGTGAAGTTGGACTAAGGAAGCATAAAATCCATCTTTAACGTTAATAAGTGTTTCATGTCTTCCTTTTTCTACTATGACTCCATTCTTGACAACAGCAATAACATCTGCATTTTTAATTGTAGATAAACGATGTGCCACGACCACAGTGGTCCTATTTACCATGACTTTGTCTAATGCATCTTGAACAACTCTCTCTGATTCTGCATCTAATGCACTTGTTGCCTCATCAAGTAACAAAATCTTTGGACTTTTGATTATTGCTCGTGCAATAGCTACCCTTTGCTTCTGCCCACCTGATAATTGAGTTCCCCTCTCTCCCACTATTGTATCATAACCCTGTAACAAGACATAATACAAGCAAGAACTGTATAATATTGGCCAAAAAATGTTAGGTAGTATTTTTATTGAATTATTTGTATACCTGCTGTAAGCTACTAATGAATCTATGAGCATTGGCCAATTCAGATGCAGCTATGATTTCTGCCTCAGTTGCATTGCTACCTTTTCCATAGGCAATATTAGCACGGATAGTGTCATTGAATAAAACTGGCTCTTGGCTTACAAGACCCATTTGCTGCCTTAACCACTTTAACTGTAACTGACGAATTTCTATCCCATCAAGTGTGATTTCACCTGAATCAGGATCATAAAATCTTTGCAACAAAGCAATCACCGTTGATTTCCCACTTCCACTTTCACCAACAAGTGCCATAGTCTGTAACAAAACAATTTTGACAGTGACCATTAGTTGTTTGCTTCATACATGCAACAATCAAGATACTCACATTTCACTGCTTTTAGAAATGAAACTCTCTGAAAAAAATTACCTTGCCAGAATGGATGGTCAAGCTGAGGTCTTTGAAAATCTGAATGTTAGGCCTAGATGGATACTTGAAGCTAACATGGCGGAGTTCGATTTCCCCCTTAACCCTATCTAGAGTGATACCAGACTCATCACTTGGATCTATCTTTGACTTCTTATCAATTATTTCAAATATGGAAGCAGTAGCTGACTTTGCTTTGCTGGAGTCAGGAGCAAAGGAACTTGACTGGGAAATACCAACAGCTGCCATAGTTAATGCAAGGAAAACCTGCAAAACATGTAAATAATATACATTTTTAAGAGGGTTGATCTGATCATAATGTAATAATATTCTTGCACCTTTTCCCTACAAAAGTTCATCATGATGAATGTTACTATTAGGAAAGATTTAGTACCCGGAAAACATGTGAAAATGTGGTATCCCCAGCTTTCACAAGTCTAGCTCCTGCATAGAAACTGGTTGCATAGCCACTAAACAATAAGAAAAATGAAACACCGAATCCTGTTCCACTGATTATCCCTTGCCTTATCCCTGTTTTCATGGAACCTTCACATTTTTTCCTATATAGTTCCATAACCTTGTCTTCAGAACAGAAAGAAGCCACCGTTCTTATGCTTCCAACTGCATCATTAGCAACCTGGCTGGCCTCCTCGTACATCATCTGTCGCAATTCAATTCACATTGTTACTTTGATAATTTTTCTCATAATAATCTAAATAAATAATGCAGTTTCTAGTTATCAATAATGTAATAAAATAACTCACCTTTGCATCTGCGCTGAATCCCTTCAAGAATTTCATATGAATGTATCCATTTAATCCAACCAGTGGAATCAAGGCAAGAATAATCAATGCCAGCTGCCAGCTTGCGTCAAAAGCAATAAACAAACCAGCCAGCGCAGTTGCAAAATTCTGAACCAACAGTCCCAGTGCATCACCAATAAGGGAACGCAAAGAAGCAGCATCTACTGAGAATCTTGCACCAACTGCTCCACTTGAGTTTTCATGCTCATCAAACCAACCAACCTCCATGTTCACCACCTTCTTAAAACATATTAGTCTGATACGTTGGATTAATTTGCATCCCGCAACAGAGAAAAAGTAAGCCTGTGCTGGAATCACCAGCAATGATGCAAGACCAAGGAGCATAAGCATTACTGCCCAAAACTTGGAGTCCTTTTTCATCTCATCAAATGGTTCATAAAATGTTTTGATAACACTAGACATCAAAACTCCAAATATTGGAAATATGACACCGTTTCCTATGGCAGCTAAGCATCCAATAATAAGAACTGGTATCTCAGGCTTGTTGAGGGAAGCAAGGCGGCTGAGCGGAAGCTCTAGTCCTTTTTCTTTGGTAGGAAAACTTTCAAGTTCAGGATAGGCAACGTTAACTCTTGTAGGTAAATCAAACGAAACTGAAAATGAATGGCGACTACTATTCCCTATAAATGATCCTGTACTAATAGATCTTTGAAGTGACATCCTTTGACTCAACTGTCTAAAGGATTCTGCAGAAAGTTCACTTTTCCTGTGATGGTCTGTATTTACTTCTTGTAAGCGTGTAAGTTGTGAATATGCTCCTTCAAGATCCATGAGTAATTCAAAGTGTGTTCCTGATTGATGAGCAAATAAGTTTAGTAAATTGCACTCATTTTTTATTTTTCAATAAAACATTCCAAAAACTGTTTCCCAAATTTACAAAATAACCTTCTGTTTAAAATTTGTTTGAATAGTAACAAGTGGGTATTTTTGTCCAAATGAAAAGGTGCACACTTGCTAACTTGGACCTTAAATTTTTTAGGTTGGTCTAAGTTAGCAACCCCCTATGTATAAAGAAGATTTTGATAACTTGAATTTAACTCTCTATGCATGAATTGAATATTTTGATGAATCAATCAATGAAAAAAGCCACGTTTTCACTAAACTTGTGTGGTACCTTTCTCAACCACTTTCCCTCTATGGATTACAGCAATCATGTCAGCATTCCTAATTGTGCTCAAGCGATGAGCAACAACAATCGTCGTTCTGCTGACCATGATTCTATCTAGAGCATCTTGCACCGCCCTTTCAGATTTTGCATCAAGTGCACTTGTAGCTTCATCAAGAAGTAGAATTCTTGGATTTTTCAGGATTGCTCTTGCAAGCGCAATGCGCTGCTTCTGCCCACCAGACAGCTGAGTTCCATGGTCACCAACCATTGTGTCCAATCCCTACATTCAAAAGTTAAACAATCTCAAGGTCATTAAACAAGCTCCAAGGTTAGGAATCCAGAAATATAATGACTTTGAAATTGCAGTGCTAAACTACTCTTATTAGAGGTAAAGTTTGTTAGGTTAGTTATCCTCGATATCTTCTTCATTTTCATATGGACTCTCGTACAAATAGACTCTTCTTGTATTCATTATTGATCAATTTGATCAAGTTATCAAAGTCTGTTTAGAATATAGAACCTGTGGCAGTTTGTTAATGAATTTGGCAGCATTTGCTAGTTCAGATGCAGATCTTATCTCTTCAATTGTTGCTTCTTCCTTTCCATACGCAATGTTATCCTTGATGCTGGATGCAAACAACACTGGCTCCTGGCTGACAAGACCAATTTTTCCTCTGATCCACCTGAGCTGAAATTCTTTCATGTTAATTCCATCAATAAGAACTTCACCTGCCTGTGGATCATAGAATCTTTCTACCAAACTAATAACTGTGGACTTTCCACTTCCACTTTGTCCAACCAATGCCACGGTTGTTCCACTTGATATGTGAAGAGAGAATCCATTGAATATCAACTCCTCAGGTCTTGTGGGATAACTGAAATAAACTTCCTTCAACTCTATTTGACCTTGAATATCCTCTAATACTTTTCCATTTGGATCATAAGCATCTATCTCTGGCTTCCTCTTAATTGTTTCAAACATTTTGTAAGCTGCCGCTTCACCCGCCGCAAAAGCACTCATACTTGGTGATGCCTGGCCAAGAGTCCTAAAATACATATCCATATGACAAAAAAATCATCTAAATATGGAACTTTGAAGTACATAAAAGTGAAGGTACATACATGGAAGAAGTTAACACGGCGGTTATCACATTAATCACAGTGCCCCCATCATATCCTTTTTCAATTATCATCTTTGCACCAAACCATACAGCCAAAGCATAGCCACAGAATGAAACAAACATAAATATGCCAAACCCCACTCCAGCTAGAGAACCTTCATAAATTCCTAATATGTAAGCATCTATAAGAAATTTGTTATAACTAGATATTGCTTGCTTTTCGCCAGTAAAAGATGCAACCTAAAAATTTACACATGGCAAGAAGTTAGAATACATGTTATCATAGGCATGACACTGCAACACATAAGCAGCAAAGAAAAAACACATTCAACTGAGAAGTTGTAGAATTTCACAGATTCATTCTAAACAACATACGGTTCTTATTGAGCCAATTGTCTGTTCAACAACATGTGCAGCTTTTGCATAAGCAGTTTGACATTTAGAAGCCATCCTGCCTATGATAACAACCATGACAGCAACTGATACAACAATAATTGGAAGAGTTGACATCATTACAATAGTAAGAAGCCACCCTCTGACAAATGCTATCACAAAACCCCCAATGAATGTTGTTATTAGATTCAGAAATTTCCCAACCTATTTTTTCAAATACAAATAGAAACGTTCAGTAAATTGAATTCAAAGTCACTGTTTACACCCAAAAAATAAATCAAAGTTGTTAGCCGTCAAGGACCTACAAGTAGGCCTGGTCATGAACATCAAAAAGGAAAACAAGAAATTAGACTTACTAATTACTTTTGAGACTTTCGAATTACTTTTATTAGCTTGCTAATTATAACTAGCAGAAACCTAGACTTCCTAATTACTTTAATTTAGCTTGCTAATTATAACTAGCATAGCAAAAACCTTAAACCGAACTTAAACCCCATGACCCAACCATTCTTTTCATCCTCCTCCTCTAAGCACCCGCACCATCTCCGGCGGCTCCCTTGCCGCCACAACCTCCTCCAAAAGCAGAGCCGGCATTCAGAGTAGCAGCACGGCCACCACCAATGGAGGCTCCAAGGCGGTCAACAGTAACGCCGGCATTCACAGAAGCAGCACAGCCAGAAGGAGCACGACCGAATGAGATAACAGGCGAACTGTGCCATGAATAAGAGGAACTAATAATGCCAGAACCGCCAGAAGATTTCCTACACCGGTACTGTGGTGCCAGATGTAGATAACTTTCTATTCATCCTTTGTGTGATCAATCTCAACCTTCGCTTTCTTAAGTTCTACTTCTGCCAGCGCTTTCTTAAGAAACCGAAGGTTGAGATTTATTGTGCAAAGGTGGAATGGAAAGTTATCCTACCTTTTGGTGAAGTTACATCTAGGCACCACGATACCGGTGCAGGAAATCTTTCAGCCGGTTCTGGCTTTATTGGTTCTGCTCCATCAAGTTCAACATCAATTTCATCATTAAGTTCAACATCAGTTTCATTCAGTGTAGTGGGATTTTTATCCTCGGGCAGTGTAAAGTCTAAGATATCATCTGACATCTATTTGATAAAACAAAAATCAATAGACTAGTTAGAACTAAAATAAAACCGAAGATATTCAGTTCAGACAGTAATTCTCTGCTGAAAATGAAGATATTCAGTTTAGACAGAAATTCTCTATTGAAAATGATGCATTAGTGCAAATAGCTACTTCTTGAAATCTACCTACACATGAACAAAAACCTGTACTAAATACTAATTATTGAAACAAAAGCCTAAACATGATTTACTCACATACTGTGACATTTTTTATAACTGATTGTTTGAGAAGCTTAACCTTTATATATCTAATGATTCAGTGATATACATAAACCAAAAGTTATTGAGATGACCAATAATAGAAATAATCGAGTAATATGAAGAATTGATAACATGGTCTGTCATGGTATTAAACAGCCTTTAAGAAATGCTAAATAAAAGTTATGAAGAGTCTAAGAATCAAATCACTACAAGTATCCAAAATAACATAAAATCATCATTATCTCTACAAGTATGGCTTATAAAATCACATTCAAACAAAATAAGATACATGGCTCTATCACTTTTCCATGGATTTGAATTTGTATTGTATCCATTTACTATGTCAATTTGAATGAATGAATATCGTTTATTTTTGTAAAAAAAACTCTTTACTTATGTTTTTTCTTGCTTCATACGTCTCATTTTAATAGTCGTTTTAAAGTTGTGCACATTTTTTTTAGAAAATGATTAGTTATGTTGATTTTATTGATAAAATTATTATCATTTTCTACAAAAATGTTGGTTATTACTTTTGTTTTCACCTCTAAATCAAGTATCTTTTAAGTTATTGCAAGGCCTGTTTCTTCTCCTACGTGTCTATTTAGTTGTTTTGTTTTGTCGGTTCCTTTTGCAATGCTTAAGCATGATATTTGAACATTTGACTTGTTTTGAGTATGTTTGACCATGTAGGACCGGAGGCAATTAAAAGGCTAGTCACAAGTAAGTATCAAAGTGGATGAATACATGATGTTTTAGCGTCCACTGAAGGATTAGTGCTGAAATTTCATGTAAGCACATGACCCATGTACAATATTTGGATCATATATCGAGTTGTAGATGTCTAAGTGAAGTTCAACCAAAGGCAAATGAAATCTAACATCCATATCTACAACTTTCATGAAGACACCTAAACTCAGTTCGAAACATCAAGGGATGAAAAAGACACATCTTGGGGGCTAGGCGCTAGAACAACGATCTTCAAGTGCTAGCTCCCTGAAACTGGGCGCTAGGCACCCTAGAAGCAGCGCAACGCCCCGTGTCAGGTTTGTTACACTATAAATATGTTTTTTAACGTGTTGAAGACATCTTTGAATCAATTTTTAGTTTAGAAACTTGTGCCCTAGCAGAGAAAACATAGAGGAGGTTGTTCCCAATACCATTGAAGGAGATTTCTCAAGAATCATTCGTGGATTGTTCTTGTAATTCTTCTTTAACCTCTTTCTCTTGTTTATTTGTTATGAATAACTAAACCCTCCGTTGTTGGGTATGAGTAGAACTAGATGAATACTTTTCTTATATGATATGATCTTGATTATTGATGAAACTTATTGAGTTATATTTCTTACCTTCATGCTTAATGCTTTTATTGATTGATCACCTATAAATTGATTTACGTTTCATATTGTGAAATGGAAGTTGAATTTATGAACGCTTGGAGATAAGAAATTCTTGCCTTTGTAGTCTAGGAATAGATGTAAACCCATGAAACCATTGAGAGTTCTTGTTCATTCATGTTTAGTTCTAATATTAAATTCACTAAGGAATTAGGGGTTATTTTAGAATTGATGATTCTATCACTAAGGAATTCAGGAAAGGGTAATTTAGAGAATTCGATGGAGAGATTCAACAGTCATAATCAAATTATCAACTCAAGTTGGAAATCTAGTGAAACTCATTCTAGACAATTTTTTTTTATTTTTATTATTGCTATCAAACAAATCCAGTACATTTTTGTTCAGTTAAGTTATAAATAATATTCGACAGTATAATACGATCCTCGAGTTTGACACTCAGTCTTACCATTTTAATTTTACTACTTACACAATTTCGTACATTTGCAAAAATCGTTATCAACATAATTGTTTGAAGAAAAAAATATCACTATTGAGAGCTATTAGACAAATCACTCAACTAACTTTCTAATTGGACATCAGCCACCTCTTACTCCAAAGTTCTTATTTATAAATTTATATTAAGTAGTAAATGAAATTCAAACCAACCTTTTACTCCAAAATCTTACTAATTTACACATTCAATTCTAAATTTTCATACCTTCTCACCCATGGCATCTTGAATTAAAACAGTATCACCAGACATTCTCCCTACAACTTCTCCTGTGTTTGTTTCTTTATCAAAGAAAGTGACATCTTGTCTTAATATTGTTTTCAAATACAATCCTCTTATTCTTGCAGCTTGTCTTTCTCCTGTAACCATCCAACAACTCACCTCTGAAAATACAAAAACAATTTCTCACATGTTTAGTGTCTTTTCTTCATGTCTAAAAAAATTCATCATCTTAATTAGTACAATATATTATACTTACGAAGAAATGCTGCCACCCCAGATCCTACTGCCAAGTATACAAATTTCAAAGACACCTGTAATCAATTTTATCATCATGTAACATAATATTAGTAACTCTAAACTAGGATTTAAAAACATAATGTGTTTACAAAATAAAGAAAACCTTAATTATATTGTATTATAACATGGTTCCATGCATGTTTTTATTTTACCTTGGACACTTGTTCTACAACATCGTCTGTGTTACTTTGGTTACGACCAAAACTATCAATCATTTGACCGAACAATAATGTCGTAAGAGGTAAACCCAAACCGTTTCCAATAGCACCGATAGTTCCAACAATCATTAATAAAATGTCAATGGAATCTGCAAACGAGAACAATTTGTGAAATGGAACTGTCTTGGGTTTTTCTTTTTGTATGTCCCTTTTGCCAATAGGACTTGTTTCTGCAGAGTTCTTCTCTGACCTTGTTGCTTCATCATCATGGTTATTCCCTTTCTCATCAACATCATTCTCCACACTCATCTCAGATCAGTGTCTTGTCTTCTAAGCTCCAAAGCCTCCAACTACGGAAAAACAATATCATTAGAAAACTAGCAACTCGGAAAAGGTGAAGAAAAAAAGATTGTCACCTTAAAGAATCACAAACTAGATTGCTATAATTACCAAAATACTAGTAGCATATATTACCCTTATATAATTTTGTAGATATACTAGCATCAAAACGGAGACCGAATATTTTCTCATTAAATATTTAAATATTATTATAAGAAATAAAATTATAATTAAAACAGTTTAAATAAAAGGTATAATTAGAAGAATGAAACCCCTTATCTAACCTCTTTAAATAGAGGTTCAAGGGATTCACATTGATTTCATTGACTCCACCGTACACACTTTGTTCCTTCATCTGGGTATACCGTCGAACAAGATCGTTTTTGAGATTTTGGTGGTTTAAGTCGAACTTACAATTTAGGTCTTAAATAAGAGTATATAAAAAATTTACATTTTCAAAATATGAAAATAATTTGCTTGAAGAGGATAATACTTCGTTAAGAAATTATGTAACTATGCAACACATTATTTATTTTTTGGGTCAATGTTAACTTGTGCCCTAAGGGCACATGTTAAGCATTAATTCCATTCCATTAATGGAAAAAAATTAGTATTAAACATTTTGAGCAATAAATTAACACAATTTATAATACATAATTTCTATTATTGGAATTCTTAACATGTGCCCTAAGAGCACAAGTTAACATTTTCCTTATTTTTTTATTATTAAAATAGTTAAATTTGGTCTAATTCTTTCTTTAATTTCTTATGATAATCATCACTTTTTAGAATTAAAATTTCCACGCGACTAACTCTTATGGAATATCATCATATTTCTTTATTTAGTTTCTCACAACTTTTTGTGCGAATTGTTTAGGTGAAGAGATCACAAATAAAGAATAGTTGCTATAATTAAATTTAGGGGTGTTGTGATATTGAAAAAAGAGGTGCGTATTGATGCATCACCTGAAAAATTAAGAGGGAAGATTTGTTTATAGTTAAAAAGCAAGTAGGAGAGGTTTGTGAGAGACATTGACCGAGAATATAACTGTGTTAAATTGGAGGGGAGATGTTTGTCACCCAAAAATTAAGTAGGGGAGATTTGTGTTATGTTTAAAAATAGAGGGAGGTGAGTGACATTTTAACAAACTTTAGGGAGATTATTATAGTTTTCCCTAAACTCTAATAAGTTTTTCTCTCTATCAAACTATCAAACATATTTTACTTACGAGATGGATCTTAATCTCTCTGATTATGTAATTTATAATATCAATTATTCTTGAGGGTAGGTAGGAGATTTCACTAAGAAACATAAAAAACTGAAATTCCTACGGAGAAGAAGAAACGATTACAGTATACCACTTTTTTCACATGAACTATAATTAAACAACCATCCATATATATTTGATGAGATAAGATCTAAAATGTGTTTGTCAATGGAGCAATTCTTACCTTGCAAACCAGTTTTATAAATGTTTAGTTAAAATCAACCTAGTTTATATTTAGTTTATCATTTTACATTATGTGAAGTGGAATGAGTCACAACTTCTTTCCAATTGAAACCCTAAGATTATCATTACTTTGGGAAATTATTATTTGCTAGTATCATCTAATGAAGGTACCAACTAACAACACGGGTCACGGTAAGGACATCGATACATTAACATCGATAATAAATCGAGAAAAATTCTTCGATCAAAAGTGTCATACTACATAGGATATTATTTCCTATTATCAAACACTTTTATGTTGTTAGTCAATTCCCTTACCGGCATTCTATTCAAGTTTAATGCAGCCACATTAAATAAAGTTTTGTACTACATCAATAAATAAATAAATGTTTACTAGATAATGCCCAACCTAGGCAAACAACCACACCCAATACGAATTTTTTTAACCATTTAGCATGGGAATGGGAAAGGGAAAGAAAAATATCTAGTTGAAAGTCTCATAAAATCAATGTTTCTAGTTAATTTAATGGTCATAAATAACTTTTTTATGGTGGGAAACTCTTTCCCTTTTCCATGCTAAATGCCACCTACTAGTATTGCATAAGAAATTTGAAACGTCAACATAATAATAATAATAATAACAAAAATAACAATAATAATTCCCCTAAAAAAATAATAGAGTAAATTACACTCATCTCCCCTCAAAGATGCTTGAATTACAACTTTCTCCTTTAATAATTAAATATGCACTATATTTTAATCTATTTTAACCTAAATAAATATTTTTATGATGTATACTAATTTTGAACCACCATTTAAGAAAAATAAATTTATTTCTTTATAATTTAAATGTCAATGATAACTAAATTTAAATATTTTGCTATTAAGTTTGTAATTTATAGTATAAAATTAACTTTTAAATAACCATACATTATTGTCTTCAGTAATTTTTCACATATTTTAATTTTATTTTTGGTTGTTTGATATTTTATAATAGGGTTTAAAGCTATATGTTAATAAAATTGTGAATAAAAAATAGCGAAAAATATGTATTCAAATTTTGATTATATTAAAATAGACCAACATTTTTTTCAAAGTGTGTTAGATTATTATTTTTTGCTAGATTATTAGAAATAAAAAAAATATTGAGCAAGTAAAGTGTAGATTTTAACATAAGAGGCGAGGTGAATGTAATTCAAGCTTCTCTTAGGGGAGAGGAGTGAAATGTTTTCTAATATGTTTTGAATAAGATGGGAGGGGAGTGTACATTTTAACATAAGAGGGGAGGTGAGTGTAATTCAAGCGTCTTTGAGGGGAGGGGTGTGTAATTTACTCAAAATAATAACAATAATAATTAGGAATTCCCCTAAAAAAATAATTCGGAATTAAAACAAATGAAAATCAAAATACTTAGGAGAACAAAGACAGATAAATTTACTAATGGTTTGATGACATAGAAAATAATAAATTAAATTTAATCTTAATCTCAAATGATGCATTAATCAGAAACATATCACTTCTGAAATCAATTACCGATTTAATCTCAGATTTCACCTTGCAAACCAGTTTTATAAATGTGTTTATGTTTAGATAAAATGATGAAAGGATTTGTTGAAAGACAATATACTTGTTAATATGATTGTTTTTCAACCAGTTGCCACTTTCAAGATTGACCAAACACTTCATCAAAATATGAGTGAAATAAGAAAAGTGCTGCATTTTTTTTTTACTTTTGTATAATGAAAATGCTGCATTTTTTTTTATGAATAAAATGCTGCATTTCTTGAAAACAAGCATTTAAGAAGAAATTATTTTATAAAATTAGATAAACTCTAGCGATTTTGTACATGATGAATCCATTAATGATTAAAGAAAATACAAAATATACTACTATTTGAAATCAAATTAAACATGCATGGACATGATCATTAATATGAACAAACCTGTCTGCAGAGACACTGAAAGAAGGGCACCAAACTAAGCTCTCAATCTGTGATGAAGATTATTTCAAACTACAGATCATGATAGGTAAGGGGATTATTGAGTGAGAGGTTGTAAAAAAGGGCACCAAACTAAGCTCTCAATTTGTGAAGTTAATGAAATATATTATCCGTAGAACATATGTATGTATATAGGCATTCTATGGTTGACTAAGTGGAGATGCTACGCTAATGCTGCATATATTACGTTAACTTGGTTATCAATTATCATTACTTAAGGCTCAAACATTTTAACCAAGTGATTGAGCTCAAGTGGTTAATGAACAATGAATTGTTGATTAAAACCGAATTTGATTTTTGGTGGAAACAAGTTTTGATCAATTAAATTGGTTATGAGTTAAGACATTCCACATCCATATCTTAAAAGGTAAGTAGTATATATACTATCAATACACATGAAAATTTTAGACTAGAATATGGTTTTGGTCCCAGCAAGCAGCAAATATGTCTCGTTTTGGTTTTAGTCCCTGCAATATTTATTTTTTTTTGTAGTTTTTGGTCCCTGCAAATATGTGTCTCGTCTTGGTTTTAGTCCCTGGCCCCATTTTTGTGATGATTTGCACACGCAACACATAATGACTGAACCCACTTTGTAGAAAAATAGTCCCTGCAAAATATTTTGATTTTTAAAAAGGTCCCTGCAAAATATTTTGTTTTTGAAAAGAGTCATTGGGACTCTTTTCAAAAACAAAATATTTTGCAGGGACCAAAACTACAGAAAAAAAATTACAGGAACTAAAACCAAAACAGGGCATATTTGTAGGGACTAAAACCATATTTTAGCCAAAATTTTATAAGCTAAAAATATGTATATTAACAACCTAAACTTTATAATACTAACTATCAAACTAAATTCTTCAACATATTATAGTTTCCACGTGAAATGAAATTTTCGTCAAACAATTTTTTTTTATGACATTTACTTTTTTATGAGAATTTTTCGTCAAACAATTGCCAAATTTTATAAACATTTACTTTTTTATGAGAATACTGCACAGCTTATTTAACAAAAAAATAAAAAACTAACAACTGCACTATCTTCCTTTTTATAATCAAAATAAATCTCATGTATACGTGCGTATCTTTTCTTTTCTCTTTCTTTGTTGCTGGATTTATACGTGTGTGGTTTGTATCTTTTTTTTGTTTTGTTGAAGGAACATGTGTATCTTACTTATCAATTCAACTACAATTCTTTTTTGTTGAAGGAACAAGTGTATCTTACTTATCAATTCAACTACAATTCGATCACAAAAAAAAAATCAACTAGGGTTGGGTATGCATTGTGACGCATAGAAATGGCGGAGAAGATTGTTTACATGGGAGTAGTTAGTGAGGAAGTGTGTGGAGTGTTTATCTTTGGTTGTTTTGAAGGTTGACGTGGGGATTGTTCGATTTGGAAATTACATTCCTCTCATTGTTATATAGTTAATCGTGCTTATACACACTTGACTAAAGTGGAGGAAAATATTATTCAGGTCAATACTCATGTTACATGGTTAAAAGAAGTCCCATTAATGATTAATATTTTTGTCTGGCGTTTGCTTTTTAATCGCCTCCAACAATGGTGAGCTTGGCAACGCGGCGTATTATTAATTTGAATGATCAAGAGTGTTCAACATGTGGTGGCATGATGAAAGCCAGAGATAATCATTTGTTTGTTAAATGTGATTTTTATTATGGTAGACTTTGGTATCTCGTTGCTTCTTGGTTAGACTTCTCAACGACAACGCAGGGTGATTTATTTGGTCATTTTGCTCAGTTTGGTGGGCTAGGGGTCATTCGAAAAATGTTCGGAAGGCTCATCACATTTTATGGTTCTAGGTGGTTTGGATTATACGGAAGAAGAGAAATAGATGTACTTTCCAACATAAGGAGGATCACTTACAATCTTTGAATGAAAAGGTTAAATTGAAGTTGATTTTTTGGTGGTTGAAATTGAAAGGTTTTACATTCAATTTGGATTATCATTTTTGAAGGCTTAACCCCATTATTTGCTTATCTATTGTTCATCGGTTTCTTTTATCTCCTATCCTTTTGTTTTGAATTTGGGTTGATGTAATTTTGCTATTTTAATAAATTCTTTACGGTACATCTTGTGCTGAATGAGCTTATTTAATTTAGTTTAATATATTTTCTTTTAGCCTAATAAAAAAAAAAAAAAAAAGCAAACCATTAATCCTAAACAATCAAACAAAATTCTTCAACATATTATGGTTTCCACGTGATATGAATTTTTGGTCAAACTTTTTTTTTTGTGGCATTTACTTTTTTTATCAGAATTTTTCGTCAAACAATAGCCACCGTTTGGATTGAGCTTATTTTAAGCTTATGAAAAATAGTTTATGTAAATAAATAAACTTTTATATTAATTCATAAGTTCTCACTAACGAAAATTTTATTTTCATAAGTTGTTTTATTATAAACTACTTTAACAAGCTCATGAATAATAAATAAAAACTTATTTATTTGCATATTCAATCCAAACGGGACCTTTTCATTAACAGCTACTTCACAGCTATCTATCTTCCTTTTTTATTTGTAATCGAAATTAATCTCATTTATTCATGCGTATCTTTTTTTTTTCTTCTTTTGTTGCTGGATTTATACGTGTGCATCTTGCTTTATCAATTCAACTACAATTATTCCTTCGAAAAAAATAAAAAAAAATTCAACTACAATTATTGTTTTGAGGGGAACTACAATTATTTTTTATTTTATTTTTAAGGATACAATTATTTATTTACTTCATTCATCTCGTGTCATTTAAAGTTATTATAGTTAGCATTGGAGTATTAGGTGTGTTGAGATATAATAAATAAGAATGTATTGCTAAAACTTAAATAGTATTTTGCTCAAAAAAAAAACTTAAATAATACTTCATTGATAAATTTACGCTAACAGATAATTTTTTAGAAACGAATATGTGAAACTTGACACTAAAAAAATAGCAATGGAGTATTTAATGCAAAGTTTTTTTAAGGGATTTAATGCACAATTTATAAGTTATATGTAAACTTCATTATAAATGACTAAAATTGATGGTTCTAAATGACTTTGTAAGGGAGTGTGTCATACCTTATCTATATATATATATATATAAAAGATTAAGTATTTATTGGAAAGATTTTTTTTTTAATGGCAAGGACTTTGATGTCAAGGGCTTGTGTTCAAAACTTCAAACCTAAATTCTCCTGTTATTCATATTTAAAGATTAAGATGTGTAAGTTTAATCACTTATATTACTTGACCAAAAATAAAATGCAACTAGACGGATTCTCTAAGTTAGGCCTGCACGTTAACTCATGCCCCATTCCCCAACGTGTGTGCAGCTTGTGCATTGTGAGAAAAATAGTTTTGGCAAATATCATGTATTCGTCTTTTGACCAACAATTTCCCTCTCTACACTATTTTTGCCACCACAAGATTGTGTTTTCCACAAAATATTTAATCATTCATACAATGCTAAGAAAGCCTACCCGCAATTTGAATGGACACTAACATTTTATAGATATCTCTTAAAAAAAACATTTTATAGATTATGTATCATTGAGCTTCAACGACTTCTATATTTTCCACCCTTTCATAAGTGATAAGCATAGTTTTTCTTTTCTAAAAAAAAAACCTAGTTTTTCTATGTTTTTATGGTTCCGTTTAATTTGATAACTTTGTGTTTTATTTGATCTTAATTTCCATTTACTACATTTAGTTTAATTTTAATTTTATTGGCAAGAACAAGAAAACATAAAGAAAGTGATGAGAAAAAAGCATTTGACAAAGTTTTAAAGATAAAGAATTAAATAAAGGCAATGGAAGACCAAGCCATCCAAAGATTAGAGAAGACGAATGCTTCAATACAAGAACCCTAGAGGCCATTAGTGCCACCTATAACCCCAGGCTACGACCGCAATGGCAGTAGAAGTTGAAAAGTTGAACGTTGCTAAAACCATGGCTGCTATGGCCACCTGTAGTGAAGGATGGTCGTAGCAGCATTGTCTGTTGAGTTTTTTGTGGTCACGCTTTTGAAATTCTAATGTTTTCCATGTAATTATCATCACTTTACATAACTTTTATTACTCGTTTGTAACCTTAGCATGCTCATTTTTGCTCTCAACTTTAGAGCTTTATTCTTCTTCTTCTTTTTGCACTTGGACATTTTCAATCAAAGTAAGTTTTTCTTTTGTTATTTCTTTCTTATTTCCTTATTTTGTTAACTATTATGGCCGTGTTTGAGTAGAGTCATTTGCCTTTGGAAAGAAATCCAATGATAGTCTTTCGATAATCTCAATTCTTTCTTTTATTATGGCATTTCAAAACCTTCTAATTTTATCTTATTATTTTTAAGAAACATTTTTAAGCATGCATTATTGAGTTATAATTATTCAATCCTAGATATCGAACGATAGACTGAGAGGTGAAGTTTCATATCGTAAAATAAATTGGGTAATCATAACCCTATAATTCATAATCCTAAAGTAAGATATTCCAAATATGAAAATAGTCTAGTTTATCTTGAGATGATATAGGGTAATCAAACTTAAAGGATTTTGTCAACAATTCCACCATGAAAATATGACGTCTCGTTGATTCAAAGACACCTTTGCATATCGGAAACAAGATATCAGTTACATTAGTGTACATCACTTTTAGAAATTTGATTTTCATAACGAACAAGAACTAGGATTGGAGTTTCTATCATTCTGATAAAACCACAATCCTAATGTTCTTTTATATTATTGTTTATTTCCATATCTAAATCAACCTACAATTTTCAACCTATCAACTTAGAAAAAGTAATTTGGTAATCAACAAAGTTCTTGTAGGATCAATATTTTTACTACACGATATAACCGTGCGCTTACGGCCAATCGAGTTTTTTGCGCCACTGTCAAGAACTTTCATTGATATTGATTTGATTTTTCTATACCGGCTAGATTTTTTTTTTTTAGTATTTTCTTGTTTGGGTATTTCTACGTTAAAGGTGAAAGTTTAAGATCATATCATACCATAAGTTACACAACTTAAAGGCTAAATACCACTATTGGCCCTTTTAGTTTGACAGAATTTCCAAGTTAGTCTTTTAAGTTTCGAAAGTTTCAATTAGGTCCTTTTAGTTTGACAGAATTTCAGAGTTAGTCCTTTAAGTTTCAAAAGTTTCAAATAAGTCTTTTTAGTTGATAAACTATTTCACTGTTATCTCTGCTATCAGTCTCCGTTTAATTGATGCTGATGTAGCCGTTAAGTTATTGACTTGGATCAAAATGTTGCCTTTTAAAAGCTCGAAGGTGTCAAAATGATACGTTTAATGGTCACAAATGATCATTTATAGTGCTAAAAATACAGCTATTTACAACAACAAATGATCATTTGTGACGATTAAACATAACGTTTTGACACCTTAGAGCTTTTAAAAGGCAGCGTTTTGATCCAAGTCAACAACTTAACAACTACATGGCTAAAAACCGTGTTTTTAGAAAGCATACACCACTCCCACATCTAAGGAACCACATTTAAGCATTGTACGTCCGACGGTGGAGGCAAACAATTTGAACTTAAACCTTCATTGTTGTCCTGATACAACAAAGGTAAATTTCCGGTTTCTATACGGATTATCTCAATCACAATATTGAGTTCTCAATTGTGACAAATCTCAATAGGTCAACTATGTTAACGATCTAGGGGGGAATTCTTCTTCAAATATTTACAATCAAGGGTGGACGGATCACCCTAATATTTCTTGTATAAACAACCCTCCATTCAATCTATTCCCCCAATAAGCATCTAGATAACCCACTTAATTTTAATAGTGTTTTTAGTCCTTATAAAAAAAATCACTCAGTTTTAGTCCTTATTAAATCTAAATTTGTTTGATTGCGCTTAAACTTTTAAGATTTTGTTGCAGAAGTGTTAAGAACATTATTAAAGGTTCATCTACAAAAAATTATCTCAAAATTTTATTTCTACGTCGAGATTTTTGTTACTTTTATCTTGAACTTTTGTTTTTTTAGAAAAATTCATATTTAATTTTTGAGGAATGCTAGCAACACTCTCTTTTGAGCACTCTCTTTAGCACTCACTCTTTTATTAGGTGAAATCAATGTGGGACCTACACTTTGGAAATGGAACCCACATATGGTGGTGGGACATACAATGAGTTTACCCAATAAAAGAGTGAGTGCTAGAGAGATTGCTCAAAAGAGAGTGTTGCTAGCATTGCTCTTAATTTTTTTATGTTAAAAAATTCTAAATTTTAATAAACAAACCTTTTGTAATGTTCTAAACTTGTCTCATAAAAATCGTTCAAAAATTAAGAGTTTAAGGATAATTAGAGAAACTTTGTTTTAGTAGGGAATAAAACTACATGTAAATTATTTTTATAGGGACTAAAAAAACTATTAAAATTAAGTGAGGACTAAACTTATAAGTTCCAAATTTTATAGGGATCAAAAACATATTTATCCCTTTTAATACTAGAAAACTTGAGCTAACAAAAATGAAGACTTTAATAGTTTTGATTGATCTCACTGAAGGGATTTTAAGAGGGGTTTTTCAAAATTTTAATCCTCTTTGCGGAAGAAATCTCATTGAAAACGGATCTTGATTAAATTATTAATCACAAATCAAACAGAAACTTAAACACTTTAAGATTCATGTGTTTACCTCTTGAAGAGCAGAACCTTAGTAGAAGAAATATTTCTGATCACGAGCAAAGCAAAGCAGCGATGCCTCTACTCAGTCCACACGAATAGAACTTCTCCGATGACCGGTGCTAGCCAATTTCAACGGAGATTCAGAGAGAACAAGGTTTAGAGAGCGGCGGCTAGAGTTTCACAACTTTTGTGAATTAGGTTAAGCACTCACAAAAGGTCTATAATGCTTCAGCACAAGGTTCTATTTATAGAATCACTTGTGTGGTCAGCAAGACAACACTTAAGTACACCGTACCTTACGGTGGACCGCGTTTCTCTA
>Ga0315914_1004371_pt1 | contig 21169 bp, 1 predicted proteins | sample MpolenodulesMG_FD_203920 | JGI IMG/M metagenome (GOLD analysis project Ga0315914, IMG submission 203920) | Medicago polymorpha root nodule microbial communities from Los Angeles, California, United States - elongated nodules | ecosystem: Host-associated > Plants > Roots > Nodule | place: USA...
GGGGCCAGGGTTCGAACCCCAGACACCCCACTTCTCCACAATTAAATTGTGTGAGCTCTAGCCACTAGACTACTTGACAAAAAAAAAAAAAAAAAGATTTGAACAATACGTAGGATTGGAGGCTTCTTTGAAAATGACATCTACATCAACAACTTTGTGTTTTTTCTTATTATTTTTCCTTTTGTTTCTTGTGTTTTCCCTATTGATTTTATGCTTGGTTTTATAGTCTTCATAAGGTGAAGAGTGTGTGGATGGATGAATTAATTGAATATAATTCTAATTGTATCCTGGTCAATTACAATGAATTATAATTAATTCTTACATTTTTGTAAAGAAGTCAAATATGTTTTTTTATTGAATCGATTAAAGAAGTCAAATGTTTTTTTAAGGGTTAAGAAGTCATATTTTAAAGAAGTCAAATGTTTCTTTTAAGGGTAAAGAAGTCATATTTTCTTGTTCGAACGCTGCACAAATTTGATGAATTCATCTACCGCTAAAAGTGTGAGGCAAATACAATTCTGACTTACTACTAAGTTTATTAGTTTAATTCTGGAAAAAAATGTTTTATTAGTTTATATTAGTTTAATTAGTATGTTCGGTCAATATATAAATTATTTTACATATGAATACAATAACATGTTGTTGCGTCAATTAATGAATTTCGTGTTTTGATATTCATTAATTGATATAACAAAATATAATCAGATGATTATATGGAAGGACTTGTTTTGGGTCTTTTTTTTTTTTTTTTTTGAAAGTTGGTCTTTTATTACTCGCCACGAAATATGTTAAGAAATTAAATATAAAATATTCGTTTAATGTTATGATTTATATATTTCAATTATTTGTTATAATAATTTCTAGCAATGTTTTAATATTTTAATCATCTGGATCAATATTTTAATCATATTTTCTAGCAAGGAATTTTCTTTACTCCACGTGTCCAGGAAAACGTAATTTCTCATACATAACAAGAACCTTCATGGATCATAAAACTTTTCCTATTAATTAAAATCAGGGACTCCTTTCTCTTCCAACCCTTTAATACATTTTAACACATTATAATTTATGTTGTGTCTTGTTTGTGTATAATAATGGTGTTTAAGTTACCAGTGTAGTGTTTAAATCATATATATTAGATAGTCACTATCACTCAATATCTGTCTTCTCCAATATATTATCTAACATTCCAGTACATTTCCAGTTGACACATAAGAGTTTGCAAACAATAAAAATCCTAAAAGGAGGGGTAATATTTGTCTTCTGCAATATATAATAACCTTAATTCTATCAAATATAAACTAACATATTGTAAACAAGTGCTAAGATCAAGAGTCATTGTTATTCCACATTTTTATATGCTATCATGTCTAAAAGCCTCATAGACCTTCCTCGGTGCCTACTTGTGAGGGCTAATGAGCCATGTATCTCCTAGGATGAACTGTATGCTGATGAATTGTTGGGCCTCTTCATCTGTCAGACGCCGTACCCATGGAGCTCTTTCAGTGAAGTTCGATCCAGGTCCGAAGCACTTGTATTCGCCATAATATAATTTTGTCCTGCATTTACACAAACAAGTCCATACAATTAGCCCTTCACCGCATTTAGATTTTATGCATTTCGGTCAACAAACATTGATGTATTTGGATCAATTGGACACCAAATAAATCAAATTTTGTTGACTGAACTTCCTTATATTTGGAACCATAGGGAGTAATATGTATAAAGACAATCAATCAAAGCGTATGATTTGTTGTGTTATTGTACTTACACGTTCTTCTCGTCACCAAAATGATTATCCCATCCTTTGGGGAGAACATTTTTGTCCATATAGGTATAAGAGAAAACAACTCTTGAGTAATTATCCCATGGTCTTCCTAGATAAACAAGTCCGCTGCCTTTTACCGTGCTGTTTACAAATGAAAATCCACTTTCCGATGACATTTTGGAGCGTTGTTGAGCAGTGATATAGGACACGCCTTTGGCAATGGAGTTTAGTGTGCAACCCTAAAAAGGCATATGTAGGTTAGGTTCACTTTCAAGTAGGAAGTTATTATGTTATCTTTCTGAAGCAATTAGAAGTTAGTGTCAGTTATGTTAGCAGTTAGGAAGTTATTATTTTATTTTTCATGTAAGTGTATTTTATGGTTCAGTTTTGTTATGTCAGCAGTTAGAAAAATAACTATTTTATTGCTTGTAATTTCCCTTTGCTAGTCAGTAATAAATTCTGTTCTATTCTAATAAATTACTCTGCAATGTTCATCCAGAGAAGGAATTCTCCTACTACAATGATAGCGAAAATCATGCATACCTATTCTCTCCCCTCCCCTCCCACTATATTCCTCACTCTCTAACAACTTCCTGAATTTACGTGTCATGTCGTGAACTAATTTCCCCAGTCTAGATTCTTCTTCCTCTACGGTCTAGACTCTCCACACAGCTGGCTTGGGCGGTTGGGCCTAATTTCAGCAGCCTCGTTTCATCTGGCCCACTAACAACCAGCATTTTCAGCTGGCTAGGGCCTAATTTCGGCAGCCTCGTTTTTCATCTGGCCTAATTTAACACTATCAAAACCCCTGCAGCCGCAATAGGGGGCCTGCATTGCGGTCGGTGACAGAACTACCTTTGTCTGCACGCTAGTAAGCACAATAAGAGAACAAAAAAAAAACGGACAGACAGGCACGGGATAATAAAATAAACTGCATTAAACTAAAAATTCCTAACGCAATCATGGTGACACCAGAATTTCAAAGACCCTATAAAAAAATTGAAACGAAAAATACCTTGTAAAGGGACCTCCCATCGCCGAAGACGAAATCAACAGCTCCTTGAATAAAGCAGCCTTTGAAGTAGTGGAGTCCATTATGATCATATAGAGTGTCTTGGACCCCGTAGAACGCGCAATTGTAAAAAGCAGTTTTGCTTCCGGTGACTTGAAGTGCAACTGCTTGTTCCACCTTTGTTTTAAAATATGAAGCAGTATTCTGTTTTAAGAAGCAATCTAGTTTGGTGAGTTACTATCTTTATCATACCTATAAATAACTTCTTTTTTTAATTATGGTTTTCTTACACAATTACAAAAGCAATCTAGTTTGGTGAGTTACTATCATTAACAGTTACAAAAGCATGAAATATTGTATAATATTGGCATAATAAGAGCATAAAAAACAATAAAGTAAATTATTTTGAGTACCTCGAATATCATGTTGATGGCTATAAAATAATCAGCCTCCACTGCAACACTTGCACTCTTGTAGGTCTCCAACTGTTTCCCATCACTTCTGATGGTGGAATATGAATCATTCCAAGTGATTTTTGAGTTACTCTTTGCATCCCCTAAGAAAGTTACGAACGGCAATGTGATTGGAATCACAATTTTCTCCCTAAAACAAAAATAATCATCACAACATGTTATACAACTTTGACATTAATATTTTCAATTCAGTTTATCTAAATACTTATAAAATGTAAGTTTGAAATAGAAATTGAGGTTTCGAGTTTGAAAATATACAACATAACTATGAGTTTGAAATGTATACAGAACAATGAGATCATTATACTTCAAGTTACACAAAACAGTGTCAAACCGATATTGACTGCAAACACTGTAAATCATGAACTTGGCAAATGACTTAATTACATTATTACCTTGTGCCAAACTTCAGCACTTTGATAATAGACGCATTCCTAAAAAAATGGAGCCACACATAAATATGTTTTCTCCTCTTATGATAAACGTGACCCTTTGCCAAACAAATGGTACTCAAGTTGTCACTGAATATTACAGCATGATCACGCCCAAAAACCTAAATCCCCTCGTTGGCCTAGGTTCTACCTTATGCCATTTGCATGATAAAGCAAAATGTAAAATGTACTCATCACAAATAACCCTCTTGGCCCTGTTTCTGTTTATGTTTTACTCTATCTTGCGTTTTTAATTGGCCCTGTTTAACACTTCACAATGAACACATCACAATCAAATCTTGGAAAATTTTGAGCAAGTTCCCAAAAAATGCAAACACATTACACTGCTCTCAAAGTAATTAAGATTCCAAGAGTAGGTCGCTTTGAATTATCCAACAATTACCATCAAACCCTAGCAAACAACAATTGAAGAAGAAAAAGAAACAAACCAAAACATTGCGACTCTCAAAAACTAGCGTTAGGCATGCAGCAGATAGCATAAAATAGTAAAACTCTCTTTGGTTTCACCTCTCTAATAGAACCAAAACACACCATTTCTTACTTTTGACAACAAGTCGAGTTCTAATCAATTTCTAAATATAAAATGTATACGACATAACTATGGCCAACAAGTCGAGTTCCCATCATTTAACTCTATCTTCAATTCACATTAACTAAATACTTATAAAATGTTATACAAGTTTGAAATAGAAACTGAGGCTTCAAGTTGGAAATGTATACAACAAAACTATGAGTTTGAAATGTATACAGAATAATGAGATCATTATACTTGAAGTTACACAAATCAGCATCAAAACGATAATACTGCAAACACTATGTAAATCACGGATTTAAGAAATTACTTAATTACTCTGTTTTCTGTCTTGCTTTAGCCATCAATCATTACCAAGCAGTGTTTATACTACTGTTTTTTCTTTGAGAAATACATAGAGTTAAATGATGGGAAATACATGTGTTTTTTGACACTGATTTGTGTAACTTGAAGTATAATGATCTCATTATTCTGTAAGCATTTCAAACTCATAGGTGGTTTGTATATCAACCATATAGTGGAAAATAACTTAACCTTGTTTTGGTTACCAAGTTAACCAAATCTAAATAATAAGGTTGATTTCATGGGAGACCAGAAGGTTGGATCAATACACAAAGGTTTCAACTAGTCTCCCAAAAATATAATTAGTCTAATTTCCTTGCTTTTTTCCTTGAGGAATACATAGAGGTAAATGATGTGAAAAATACTAATGATTTGTTTTACTTGGTAATCAAAACAAGGTTAAGTTATATTCCTCTATATGGTTGATATACAACATACTTATGAGTTTGAAATTTATACAGAATAAGGAGATCATTATACTTCAAGTTACACAAAATGATAATGACTGCAAACACTAAGTAAAACATGAACTTACTTACCTATAAACTCCAGCAGCAATTGAAACAATGACTCTCCTATTGTTAGGTGGTGGAATGCTATTCAGGGCCTCTTGAACAGTCTTGAACTTTGATGATGCATCTTTACCTACATTGACTATCATAGGATTAGCTTCAGCTTGTTGAAGCTTCAAATCAAGGCCATTTGGTGTGTTAGTGAAATCAGATGATATCAAAAGGAAAATGCAGAAAAATTGAAGAAAGAAGATCTTTAGAACCATATTGAAGAAATAATGATATAGAACAGTAAAAACTTTTTAACTTCCTCCAACTCATTTTCTAAGGGTTTGTTAGATTTATATATAGAAGATAACAAATGACTGCTAAATCAGGAAATCAAATTAGTCTTAGTCTAGTTCTATAAATGGTTTAACCAGTCACTAATTATTTAATAATTCAAAGTTTATAATAATATGAGATAAAGCTGTTGATTAAGCAGCAAGAAATGAGCTTTTTAACAAGTAAATCAAGTAACTTACTCCATGTCAGGAAAGGAAATGGAAACTACATGATATCATAGATAATTCTAATTCTGGAAAGGAAAATGGACACAGATTAACTAGTTCCATTAAGCAGCAAAAATGAGCTTAACTAAATCAGTGAATAAACTTATCTATGTTTGATTCTTCTGCATTAGTAATAGTCTTAATTAATGCATAATTCAACTACATCATATCATAAATAATTCTAATTCTGGAAATCAAAATGGACACAAAACAACTAGTTGCATTAAGCAGAAAAAAAAAATGAGCTTTTTAACTTATCTATGTTTGATTAATAAATAATTCAACTAATCAGGGAATAATTCAACTATATTAGTTTTAGTCCTCCTAATTAATAAATAATTCAACTAGTTATCAATAATATTTTGCCGATTCAAAAAAAAATAAAAATAATTCAACTAGTTCAAATCATAGATAATACTAATTCTGGAAATAAAAATGGACACAAAACAACTATATTAGTTTTTTTAGTCCTCCTAATTAATAAATAATTCAATTAGTACAAATCATAGATAATTCTAATTCTGGAAAATAAAATGGACACAAAACAACTAGTTTAATTAAGCAGGAAAAAAAAAACAGCTTTTTAACTTATCTATGTTTGATTAATAAAATAATTGAAATTCAAAGTAAAAATAATTCAAATTCAAAGTATAATAATGAGTCAATGCAGTGTGGAATGGAATAACTTGTGGATTAAGAATAGCAGAAAGAGAAAGTATACTAATTCTGGAAAAAAAATGAACAATGTATGATTTCTCTAATTTGCATGTTAAGATACAATTCAGATAATAAGTCAGAGAGACAGAGAGAGGAAACTACCTAATGAATCAATTTTGATTTGGAGAGAGAAACCCTAATTTTTCAATTTGGGGATTAGGGTTTCTTTTCACGGTGGAACAAGGGTTTGGATTGAGAAACGAAACGACGCCGTTCCGTTCGTTCCACTTTCTTTCTTCGTCTATTGTTCATTTTCATATGTTTTTTGTTTTTTATGAATGAATGAACTTGTTCATATGTTTTCACTTTTTATACATGCCACATGTGCTACTACTCATATATACTATAAAGCTAGCTAAAATAATAATAGTTTATTCAACTACTAGTTTGATTTGGAGAATCACACACATTTATTTAGTGACCAACATTACATTGCTCTAAGTATATTTGTTGTTGGCCCCTAAACATGGTCTTGAGTTCAAGCAATATGGGTGGGAAAAATATGGTTTATTGGGAAGACTTATTATTAGCAGTCAATTAAGTTTTCAGATAAAGATTAGTCATCGACAAAAGTTAATGATATCTTACACTAAAATAATAATAGTCTTTTCGTATTTATTGACGATGTTAATTGAAATTTCTCTCAGCTCCGATTTCTTGGTTTGAAACGTTACGAGAGTTTACCTCTATCTGTTGACTCAACCTACATTGATCTTGAACAACACAATTTGAATTGCTTTTGAACATATTAATTTTAAGAAAATGTTAATAAATACCCTAAAAACAATGATAAATTTATGACTTGTTAGATGTTTAACCTACATTTCTAGGACAATCCCATTAGAGTTGAGAATATGGTGGGTCAAGTTAGGTTCTACAAGGTCTAAGTCTGTTATATAAAATAGTTTAAGGCATGTATAAATATGACACGTAACTTGACATTGTTTTATATTTTAGTCTTGAGTTAAGCATTTTAGAAGCATGATATAAATTAATGTGTTAGTCTACTTAAAAGTTTTTCCTATATCAATAATTAAATTATTTTATAGAAACAATCTTGTCAAGCAAAAACAAGCTTTAATATTTAATATGATTGTGATATATGTGTCGTTTGAAATTTGAGGAGATCATGAGTTAGTTCCTATAACAACCAAGACTTTTCTGTTAAAGAAAATAGAGGAAAATTGAAACAGTATAGTAGTAAATTTGATAATAGCATAAACCATGATTAGAGGACTTTCTTTCCAACTTAATAGTGAAAAAAGACACTTTCACATAAATAACAAACATATGAAATATAAAATTAAATAAAAGGTAACGAATAATTTTATAATTACAACTAAAAATAATAATGAAAAAATCAAGCAAATCTCATTACGTAAATGGTATTTTTCTTTTAATAGTACATATCTCATCTCATTATTCAAGTCTTAGGTAGTTCAGTTTGAATAACGTACAAACATAGATAAGGGTATAAAATCATGTATTTTAGAACAGGGACCACATTGCATATTTCTAGTTAATTTGTGGTGAGTGTTACATCAAAGGGACAAAACATATTTCTTTTTTTCTCAATGGATATAATCATATAAAACACACTTATCTTAATTTTATGTCATTATACACTATATTCTATTATTTATGTTTGGAAGCAAAGCAAAATAAACACACAAGGATGTTGGAAGTTATAACCATCCAATCCATAATCTCTTTTTTAGCTAACTAATTAAAAGAAATTTTACTTGACCAAAAAATATATATACTTTCATCTTTGGAAGGGTATTTTACACTTCATCATTGTGATGGTGATGATGTGTCCGTTTAATCTACTTTTGAAAAATTTATGAGTAATAAATTCAAATCCTCTCATTAACAAAATAACAACTAAATTTTTTTTAAAAAAATATTGTGAAAAATTGTAATAATGTAGTAGTAAATTTAAGAATAGCAAACCCTTATCAGTTTAAACTTTTTGTTAAAGAGTCATATATCACATAAAAGATAACTTACAACGTGTTTATAAATGGAGGCAGCTTCCATCTCATAAGTCAGAAGATTGTGTTATGTCCAACACATTAAAACACTAAAAAAAAATATTCTACATAAAATTTATCAATTGGTTCAATTTTTAATTCATCAACATGTAAATGTTATTCAAGTCTTGAGTAGTTCACATGTGATTTTGTTTCTTTGCTAAGCATTATTTATGTTGCATGTACGCTGACATTTGACCTCATATATACTCTCATTTATATAGTGTGACTGCAATGAGCCAATGACTAATGGTCCCTCATTTATATGTGTCGCAAAAGCTATGAGATCACAGACGAAATGGAAAAGGAAAGCACAAACTTAGGAGAGTTTATCCTCTTAGTTTTGACATCAAATATATTTTTCGTAGGTCTCCCATTATCGAAAATATTTGTCGTTGGGTGACTTTGTGACGGTTCAACCAACTACTATAGAGAATATTGCGACGGTTTCTTTAAAGTCGATGAACTCTTAGTTCTTTTTTTTCGATTTAAAATTAAAGATTGACAAACAATTGGTTTTTTGTTGAGGGAGACAAACAATTGGTTTTGTTGTTCGTTTGTTAACAACCATTTTCTCTTGGTTCATATTTTTTACGTCAACTTCGAACAAACTCAACCGGTGATGAGCAGTTGATTTTGGCCGGATAATAAAGGTCTATGAGAAATAACATTAACAAAATTGCTTAAAAAATTCAAATAAATGATATTTCTGTTAAGTAGCATAATGACAAAAAATTCACTGTCTTATGTAAACAAGCGGGGAATGAAGATTCGAACTACTATCCTACATACATAATGCAATGTCTCTACCACTTACATTATGCTCATTGAAACATAATTAAATGATATTATTACCCGTGAAGAGCTAGAATAGTGTGAAGAGCATAGTTTTACAACATCAAGAGATGGAGTGCAATAGTTTTACAAAATTATGTCAATTTATTTTTAAAAAAGGCTTAAATATTACACCCGTCCTTGCAAATATGTCTCGTTTAAGTTTTGGTCCTTGTAAAAATTGAAATCCGTCCTCACAAAATGCCACCAAGCAGTTTCAATGGGCCCAAGGACTTTTTTAAAAGACAGAAAACTTTGCGAGGATGGATTTCAATTTTTTTTTCACAAGGACCAAAACTCAAACGAGGCATATTTGCAAAGACCAATGTAATAATTAAGCCTAAAAAAAATCATCTTCTCCAATGTTTAAAACTGAAAGTATTTTACTTTTTTTATAAAAAAAGAATAGTATTGACTACTTAATTAGATATTTTGTCATCAACGTTACATTTGTCCGAGTATAATTGTACTTGACCGCTAAACAAGGTCTTGAATTCAAGCATAATGGATGGAAAAAAATATGATTAAGAGGGAAGACCAATTAATGTTGACCAACCAAGTTCTCATATAAAAACTAGTCATTTACAAAAGTCAATGGATACCTCACACCAAAAATATTGTAACCAAAAAAATATATAATTTGTCCTTTCGCATCTATTGACAATGTCAATTTGAATTTCCCTCTAAGATACTTGGTTCGATGTTTATGAGAGTCTAGCTCCATGCGCTAGACCCAACCTACATTAATTTTGAACAATGTAACTATACTTGCTTTTGTACAAATCAATTTTAAGGAAATGCTAACAATTACTCTTGAAACATTGGTCAATGAATCAAAAAGGATAATTTTTACATAAATCAATTTTAAGGAAATGCTAACAATTACTCTTAAATCATATTCACCATTATTCAAGACTGAAAGTAGTTTACTTTTATTTATAAAAAAATAGTATTAACTACTTAATTAGATATTTTGTCACCAACATTACATTTGTCCGACTATAATTGTGCACCCCTAAACATGATGGATGAAAAAAAATATGATTGAAAGGAAATACCCACTAATAGTGGCCAACCAAGTTCTCAGACCAAAAATATTGTCACAAAAAAAAATATAAATAATTTGTCCTTTCGCATTTATTGACAATGCCAATTGAAATTGGTTTTTTACGTTTATGAGAGTTTAGGAAATTTTACCTTATACCCCGACACATGTACTTTCACCCCCTACAAATCTTCAAATATTCCAAATTTACCCCTTTTTACATTAATTTTTCACCCTCACTTTCAACATTTCCTAGATGAATATGAATTCACCCCTACATTGTATGTATTTCTGATTTTTTTTTTCACTATATAGCGTTTCCCAAAAAAATTCAGAACACTCATATTCACCTTTCCGGTCCATGTGGGTGTCGTGAAATTGAACAATTATAATTCTAAAATTAACAAACCGGAAAAATGATGTGCAATGTTCCGGTGTATTTCTTTTCCAATAATTCCAATTAAAAATATCCAACTTCCGTAATCGATAAAATCATAGCTTGTCTTTTTTCAATACTTCGTTTGCAACAAATCTTCACTCACAATTCAAATTTTGTTGAAAAACATGTACACATATTTCTCCTAGCTTATAAAAACAATTACACAAGAAGTGTCAAGGCACTATAGCTACAATCTCCAAAACAAATAAAAAGGAAAACAAAAAACTCCCACGCAAGGGAGAATAAAAAAACCAAATGAAGTGAAAGCCCCCACAATTTAATAACCCACCTTGCTGATAACACATTCATAAAACAGAGTCAGCCATGAAACCAAAGAACAGGCGCAGACAAGACCTCAAAAAACCATAATTAACATACAGTGTGTATTCTTAATGTCTAATAGAATTTAAAAAGTTTGAGTCACATAAAAAAAATTAAGAATGTAAAAAAAATAAAATTCTTGAACCGGAATTCATCACAAAAAGATTCCGGGAAGAATTATTCGGAACCCTTTGTTGAATACGATTTCGGGAACACGGTACCTAGACGACTGAATTTCACCAAATCGTCATTTCCATAACACGATTCCGTGTAGGATTCCTAACCCAGAAAACCTAGCGAACCTCAATCAATTATTCCCAGTAAACAAATAAAAGAACAAACACATGAAGAGTTTAAGAGAAAGAACGCATAAACGATGGAGAGAACACAAGAAAAAAAGCTTGTTGTTTGTTGGAAGCAGAAGAAGTGTTTTTTTCCAGAAAAAGGGTTGAACCACCAAGGGAAGTGTTTTTTCTACAAAAAGGTGGGGGTGAAAAATGAATGGGTGATTGAGTTTTGTTTTATAAAAGGGTAAATTTGACACTTTGTGTCAAATGTTGGGGTGAAGGTATAAATGTTAGGGTGTGAGGTATAACTTCCGAGAGTCTATCTCCATGCGCTAGACCCAACCTACATTAATTTTGAACAACGTAACTATACTTGCTTTTGTACAAATTAATTTTAAGGAAATGCTAACAATTACTCTTAAAACATTGGTCAATGAATCAAAAGAGATAATTTTTACATAAATAATGATGAATATATTAATTGTCAAATTTCGACTATTTTCTAAAGCAATATTTATTTTTATGAGTTCATTTAACATAGATAGCATGACACTTATATTGTGTTTCAAAGAAATTTGTCATTTCTCTTGATTGGATATGCCAAGAAAGGTTAGAGAAAGATATATAAAATCCATGGCTCCCTATAGAGTTCGCAATAAGGTGGGTTGGTTAGACTTTATAAGACTTAAGTCTTATCTATAAAATAACTTAAGGCATAAGTTTGCTTGTTCAAAAAACTTAAGGTATAGGTTTGACATGTAGTTTAATTTACAAACTAATTTATAGTGGTGCGATTTTGTTCTTTTTTTTTTTTTTTTGTGTGATTGTTCATTTTTGGTCCCTCTTCCCAATTCATGTAGTTTGAATTCTTTAACTCCTCTCACTAGCAAAATAACAACTATGACTTTTCTATAAAGAAAATAGAGGAAAATTGAAACAATATAATAGTAAATTTAAGAATAGCATAAACCATGATCAGAGTGGTCTTTCTTTCCAGCTCAATAGTGAAAAAGACATTTTCACATAAATAACAAACATGAAATATAAAATTAAATAAAAAGTAACAAATAATTTTATAACTTCAACCAAAAATAATAATGAAAAGATCAAGCAAATCCCATTATGTATTTTAATAGTACAAATCCTATTATGCAAGTTTGGGTAGTTCAATTTGAATAACGTACAAATTCATACTTTAGGGTATAAAATCATGTGTTGGTAAAAGAGGGATCGCAATGCATATTTCTAGTTAATTTGTTTCAGATTTGCAACATTGACGCCCAAATCATTGATTGAATTTGTAATTGACTGATGCCGATCTTTCAATGGAAAATAAACGAACACCGCGACAAGATGCGAATCAAACGCCGCACAAGATGACGAACAACACAATGCCGCACTTAGACGACGAAATCACAAAAAAATACAAAAGAAAAAACTTGATATATGTGAAAACCACTTATTTAGATTGAAAGAAAAAGGAAAAAGACGTAGAGGGGTGATTCTAGGTCAAAAAATGACCTAAAACCACCCCTCCTCGATGAACAAAGGAGAAATAAAGTTTAGAGAGAAGTTGGAGTTTCTCTCACTATTGTAATAAAGAAAATAAGATGCTTTGCCCTTTTGTATTTGTTGAACAATGTCGGCTTGAATTTCTCTCAATTAAGATTTTTTGGCTCAATAGGTTATGAGAGTCTAGCTTCATCAACCTACATTAATTTTATACAACACAATCTAAGGCATAAGTCTCACATGAATTTATTTTTTAAGCTTAAATATAATATTTTAAAAGTTTGATATGGTGTGTTAATATAGTGAATTTACATTGCTCTAAGTATATTTGTAGTTGGCCCCTAAACAAGGTCTTGAGTTCAAGCAACATGGGTGGAGAAAATATGGTTAATAGGGAAGACCCACTAGTAGTAGTCAATAGCTTTCGGACGAAGATTAGTCATCAATAAAAGTTAATGATATCTAACACCAAAATAATAATAGTCATTTCGTATTTATTGACGATGTCAATTAGAATTTCTCTCAAGCTGGAATTTCTTGGTTCAAAACGTTATGAGAATTTACATCCATCAGTTAGACTTAACCTACATTGATTTTGAACAGCACAATTTTAATTGCTTTTGAAAATATTAATTTTAGGAGAATGTTAGTAAATACCCTTAAACACATTGATTAATGAATCAAAAGAGATAACTTTTTACGTAAACAATGATAAATTTATTACTTGTAAAATGTTTGACTTATATTTCTAACACAATCCTACTAGAGTTGAGAATATGGTGGGTCAAGCTAGGTTTTAAAAGGTTTAAGTCGGTTATGTAAAATAATTTAAAGCATGTATAAATAATGCACGTAACTTGACATTGTTTTATTCTTTGGGATGGGTGAAAGTCATCCTAATTTTTGCACCCAAACAATAGACAATTCGTTTCCTAGCTAGACATCCAAGAAATTGCTGATGATTTATTTATTTTTTGACAATTATGAACCATTTTTCTTACACTAGTAGGCATTAACAAGTGTTTTATATTTAATATATTTGAGTTTATACGTGACATTGTTGAATTTAATATAATTTGCTAAGTAATTTTTTAAGAGGTGTTGATGTGTCTGTTTAATGTACTTTTGATCAATTAAGAGGTGATAAAAATAACAACTAAGACTTTTCTATAAAAGAAAATAGAGGAAAATTGAAACAATATAGTAGTAAATTTGAGAATAGCATAAACCATGATGATGATCAGAGGACTTTCTTTCGAGCTTAATAGTGAAAATGACATTTTCACATAAATAACAAACATAATGAAAATCCCATTATGTAAACTAAAAATAATAATGAAAAAATCATGCAAGTCTCATTATGTAAAATATAAATGGTATTTTTCTTTTAATAGTACAAATCTCATTATTCAAGTCTTGGGAAGTTCTATTTGAATTATAACGTGCAAATTCATACATAAGGGTATAAAATCATGAGATTGGATAAATATTAGCATAACCTTTCTTTTTGAATCAATTGTTCCTTTTTCTACATAAAACAACTTGTAATTCAAGTCTTGAGTAGTTCACATGGAATTGGTCAGTCAACATGTTTATTTTGTTTATTTTCGATGCATTTTTTATGTAGAATGGACGCTCACATTTGACCTCATATATCCCCTCATTTTATATGGTGTACTGCCATGACTCATGGTCCCTCATTTATATGTGTCACAAACGGGATGAGATCACAAACGAAATTGAAAAGGAAAGCACAAACTTAGGAGAGTTTTTATCCTCTTAGTTTTGACATCAAATATATACTCCTTCTCATGTCATGTTCCTCTAATCGTCGTAGGTAGACATTTGCAACAGTTCCCCCATTATCGAAGATATGTGTCGTAGGGTCACTTTGTGATGGTTCAACCAACCATTGTAGAGAATATTGCGACGGTTTTTTTTATTAATGTCGATGAACTCTTGGTTCTTTTCTCTTTCGCTTTAAAATTGAAGATTGACAAACAATTCGTTTGTTAACCACTACTTTCTCTTGGTTCATATTTTTATTGAGAGGGAAGATCCATTAAAAGTGGTCAACCAAGTTTTCATATGAAGAATAGTCATTTACAAAAGTCAATGGATACTTCACACCAAGTTTTCTCTTTCGCATTTATTGACAATGTCAATTTGAATTTCGCTCAGCTGAGATTCTTGGTTCGATACATTATGAGAGTCTAGCTCCATGCGCCAGACCCAACCTACATTTTTTTTGGTACAATAAACCCAAACTACATTAATTTTAAACAACTTAACTATACTTGCTTTTGTTCAAGTCAAGTTTAAGGAAATGCTAACAACTACTTTTTAAAAATTGATAAAAAAATTAGAAGAGATAACTTTTACATAAATAATGATGAATTTATATTAATTGAAAAAATTTCACCTATTTTCTAAGGCAATATTTATTTTTATGAATTCATTAAACATAGCATGACAGTTATAATGTGTTTGGAACGAAGAAATTGGTCATTTCTCTTGATTGGATATGTCAAGAAAGGTTAGAGAGAGAGATATAAAACCCATGGATCCCATTAGAGTTGGGAATAAGATGGGTTGATTTAGACTTTACAGACTTAAATCTAATCTATAAAATAACTTAAGGCATAAGTTTGACATGTAGTCTTCTAATCTACGGAATAATTTATAGTGGTGTAATTTAGAACTTTTTTTTTTTTGTGTGTGTGTGAGATTATTAATTTGTGGTCCCTATTTCTAACTCATGTAGTGTGAATTCTTCAACTCCTCTCACTAACAAAATAGCAACTATGACTTCTCTATAAAGAAAATAGAGGAAAATTGAAACAGTATAGTGATAACTTTTAAGAATAGCATAAACCATGATCGGAGTGGACTTTCTTTCCAGCTCAATAGTGAAAAAGACATTTTCACATAAATAACAAACATATGAAATATGAAATTAAATAAAAGGTAACGAATAATTTTATAATTACAACTAAAAATAATAATGAAAAAATCAAGCAAATCCCATTATGTAAATGGTATTTTTCTTTTAATAGTACAAATACCATTATTCAAGTCTTGGGTAGTTCAATTTGAATAACATGCAAATTCATACATAGAAGAGGGACCACAATGCATATTTCTAGTTAATTTGTAGTGTGTGCTGTATCAAATGTACAAAACATATTTCTTTTTTTGCTCATGGATAAAACACTAATCTTTTTGTCATTATACTATATTCTACTATTTATGTTTGGAAGCAAAGCAAAATAAACACACAAGTATGTTGGAAACTATAGTTCTTGTTTTAGTTTTTTATGAACATGTTCATATGATTCTCAATGGGTTTCTCATTAGTACTACTAGACTAGTACGAACAGTATTTAGATTTATGCTCTTCCCCCGCACAAAACACTCACGTTCTGCAGCCTTACCGAAAATACACATGCGATAGTTAACTAATGCAAGTGTAAAATTAACTTAACTTAAAATTTCGTATTTTTTACACATGCGTGACTTAAGTCACGCTGCGTGAGTTAACTCACGCAGGAATTAACACCTGCGCCTGCGTGAGTTAACTCACGTTGGTTCTTAAAATTTCAAAAGTGGATAATTTGTATGTCTTTTAAAGAGATTCATCAGCTAGCACTTTTTGACTTGGTATTTAATGACTATGAGCTTGATGTGTTCCATTACCTGTTTTCCAATTTGTTGAGTACTTGTTGTTGCTTGGCTTCATAGCAAATATTCATATGGTGTGATGCGTGTGAACTGTTATTTAACTACAAAATTCCATTATGGTGAATGCAGGAAATTTAAATAAGTGCATAGAGGCCGTTCAAAATAAATAAATAACTGAAGAGAGCGTCCTCATAAATTGATCAAAGACATTTCTTGTAGTTGTAGATCACTCCATCATCCTTCTCTTAAATTCTAGGTAATTTCTCATCCCATGTTTTCCACGTGTTGCGGCACTGTTTGCCATTTGTTCCTCAAAAGCAAAGATGTCATTCATTATTCAGAGGTTTGGTCCAATGTGAGTTAACTCACGCAGCGTGACTTAAGTCACGCATGTGTAAAAACTAAGTCATATTTTTTTTACACTTGCGTGAGTTAACTCAGCAAGGGTATTTTGGTCAGTTTAACTGGGTGGAATCGAAACTTGCTGAACGGAGAGCAGAAATCCAATATTTATTCGACCATTATGAATGAGAAAAATATGATTGAAAGAAAAGACCTATTAATAATGGTCATTTGCTTTGTAAAAAAAAAATAAATAAATAAATAATGGTCAATCAAGTTCTCAAATGAAGACCATATATTGACAAAACTCGATGTATACCTTACAACAAAAACTGTAATAAAGAAAATAGATACTTTGTCCTTTTGTATTTGTTGACAATGTCAGTTCGAATTTCTCTCCACCGAGATTTTTTTATTCAATAGGTTGTGAGAGTCTAACTTCATCCGTTCGACTCAACCTACATTGATTTCAAACAACACAATTTAAGGCATAAGCCTCACATGAGTTTATTTTTTAGGCTTAAATATAATATTTTAAAAGTTTGATATGACATGTTAATTTGCTTAAAAATTTATTTCATATTCAATCAAGAAAATATTCTTTAAATATTAAAATATCTTATATCTTGGTAAAAAAAAAAATTATGATAGAGCTAGTTTATTTCATACTACTTTTAAATGTATGTATGTACGACTTATATATACTCATGCTTGTTAGTATAGAGCTAGGGTATTTTGTGGTGTACTGGATCATGTCCATGTCCCCCAGTCTTGTACTTCCTTTTTCTTTTTTATTTAATTTTTATTTTGCCTAAAAAAAAAAAAAAAGTCCAGAGCTAGCTAGCACCTACATGCACTCTTCTGTTGTATATCGCTTTAAAAATTATTTTTTTCCTTGCCCAAACATATCAAATATCCACAATATATCTTTCAAAAAAAATATATATCCACAATGTATAATAATATCTTTAAATACGTCTTCCATCCAATAAGAATTTTTTTCAATTATAATAATTTCTGGATAGGATATTCAATAACGTACAAATTCATGCATAATAAGGGTACAACCCTGATTAGGATCATAGTGAAAAAGACGAAAAAGACATTTTCATTGTTTCTTATACAAACATATGAAATAAAATAAAATAAAAAACGAATAATTTTATAACTACAACTAAAAATAACAATGAAAAAAATTAAACGAGAGAAAACACATCCAAATGACTCATAGATGGGCGTGACTACAATGACTTAAAAGAGTCTATCCTCTTGCCTTCGACATCAAATATATACCCTATCTTATGCGACGGTTTCCAAATTATCGAAGATATGTGTGTCGTCAGGTCTCTTTGCGACAGTTCAACCAACTGTAGCATAGAATATTGCGAGGGTTCATTTAAAATTGACGGACTCTTAGTTATTTTCTCTTTAGCTTCAAAATTGAAGATTGACAAACAATTTGTTTTTTTGTTTGTTTTGATCAACCCTTTTCTCTTAGTTCTGTTTTTTTGCGTCAACTCCGAACAAGCTCAACCCAGTGATGAGAGATTGATTTGGACATGATAATTAGGTCTATGAGAAATAACTAACAAAATTGCCCAAAAAGTTACAATTAAATGATGTTTTTGTTAAGTAACGTGGTGGTCAGAAATTCACTAAAAAGTAGGGAATCGGAATTCGAATATACCCCTATACATATATAATGAAATATCACTACTAACTAAGTTATGTTCGCACGAACAAAATTAAATGATATTATTGTCATGAAGTGCTAGAACGTTAGGATCATAGTTTTACAACATCAAGAGATATAGTGCAATGGTTGTAAAATTATGTCAATTCATTTTAAAAAAATTCATCTTCTCCAATTTTCAAAACTGAAAGTATTTTACTTTTATTTTGAAATAAAAAAAAATAGTATTAGCTACTTCATTAGATATTTTTTTCACCAACATTACATTTGTCTCAGTATAATTGTATTTGGCCTCTAAAAAAAGGTCTTGAGTTCAAGCATTATGGATGAGAAAAGTATGGTTGAGAGGGAAGACTCTTTGATAGTAGCCAACCAAGTTCTCATGTGAAAGATTAGATACTTCCCTTCAAAAAGTCATCAACAAAAGTCGATGGATATCTCACACCAAAAACATTGTAACAAGAAAAACATATACTTTGTCCTTTCGTATTTATTGACAATGTCAGTTGAAATTTCTCTCAGCTGAAATTTTTGGTTCGATACATTATGAGACTCTAGCTCCATTCGTTAGACCCAACCTACATTGAACTCGAACAATACAACTTGACTTGCTTTTGTAGAGATTAATTTTAAGAAAATGTTAGCAAAGTACCTTTAAAACATTGATTAGTGAATCGAAAAAGGCAACTTTTACAAAAATAATGATAATTTATTAATCGTCAAATATTTGACTTATATTACTAAGACAATACTTATTTTTATGAGCTCATTAACATAGCATGACCCTTCATATTGTGTTCGGAACGAGTAAATGGATCATTTCTCTTGATTGCATATGCCAAGAAAGGTTAGAAAGAGATATATAAAACCCATGGATCCCACTAAAGTTGGGAATATAGTAGATTGAGTTAGACTTTATAAGGTTTGAGTCTGATTTGTAAAATAATTTAAGGCATAAGTTTGACGTGTAGTCTGATATAAGTTTATTTTTTAGGCTTGAATTTAGTATTTTATAAGTCTAATATGATTTGTTAGTTTGCTTGAATCTTATTTCATAAACAATCGTGAGAATATTTATATCAATATTAAAATATCTTATATCAACAATCTCAATAATTAATATGATCTCATATAACAATATTTAACATGATTCTCATATAATTGTGCCCTTGGAAATTTGAAGTTTCAGGAAATCGTGAGTTAGTTGTAATGGCTACTATCTAATTTTATAAAGGTCTTTAAAAAAATATTGTTTTTTTGAAGGAAAAAAAAATATTGTTGTTTAATTATTCGTTCTTGATCAAAATCAATGAATCTTTAAAAAAAAAATCAAAATCAATGAACTGATTTACTCCCTTTTGATTTGTTTACATATATCCTCTTGTGGAAAATTGTGAGACCAATGCACATTATAATAGTAAAAACACAAATATGTTAAATGAAGGTAGGAAATTAAACGAATGCTAAGATGGAACACCGTTATATATGGTCCATTGCAGACGATGATTTTGAGCGACTAGATTAAACAAGGTCAATAATGTTGTCTTTTTTCTATTTTTTTAAAGAACAAGGTCGATAATTTTTATTTTTTTTTGAAGTAAATAAGGTCAATAATGTTAAGATAAGTCAAATATTCTGTTAGCTAAATTAAGCAGTAAGATATTATGATAGCAATAAATGTAAATTAGTCAATTGTACAGTGTGTAGTTAATTGGCAGCTGTCATTCCCTTAATAGAGGAGGAATTATAAGGAATCTTGTGTATATATGTAACGTTGCATTTCTCTATGAAGAAATATATGAAATTATTCTCTGAAACTTTTCTATATGGTATCAGAGCCAACACTGACTTTCTCTCTACAATATAGGAATTAGTGTTTGTTGGTTTCTTTGAATAATTTCTTATGGCTTCTTCCGAGAATGATAAATCGGAGAAACCATTACCCAATTCTTCCGCTACGATCCACTATCATGATGCACTAACCCCAGAACGACTTGACGGCAGCAACTATGTCGAGTGGTCGTTGAATGCACAAAACAAGATCAGAGGCAGAAAACGTTGGGGTTACGTCACTGGAACAAAGGCTGCATCAAAAGACCAGGAATCTGAGGAATATGAAACATGGGAAGATGAAAACTGCTTGGTCAAGTCTTGGCTTCTGGATTCTATGACCAAAGAAACCAGATCCCTCTTCATTCGCTTGGCTACGACAAAGGAAATTTGGGAAACCGTGAAGGAGACGTATTCAATAAACCAAGATGCATCAAGAGCATATCAATTGTATCGTGAGGTAATCTCTACTCAACAAAATGGTGGATTTGTTATTACATACTTTAGTAAATTGCAGAGGTTATGGCAAGAGTATGACGCTATTAATGATTGTACCATGGAATGCCCTAAAGATGCTGAGAAGTATAACAAGATGGTTAATTTCCAACGAGTTTATGTTTTTTTGGCCGGACTGGGTTCACATTTGGATGGAGTTCGTGGTCGTATCCTTGCTACCACTCCGCTCCCAAATGTTCAATCAGTGTATGCAACTGTTTGTGCTGAAGCAAATTGCCAAGAAGCTATGCTTGGTAGTGAGCCTACTGAGGGGTCTGTTTTCTCTGTGAAGAAGTAT
>Ga0315914_1004372_pt1 | contig 21166 bp, 15 predicted proteins | sample MpolenodulesMG_FD_203920 | JGI IMG/M metagenome (GOLD analysis project Ga0315914, IMG submission 203920) | Medicago polymorpha root nodule microbial communities from Los Angeles, California, United States - elongated nodules | ecosystem: Host-associated > Plants > Roots > Nodule | place: USA...
GAAACTCATCTTGCCTAAGAAACTTGATTAGAAAAGCAGAAACAGAATAACACAACTGAATAGTCACAAGTAATCTTAACACCTTTCAAAACATCTTATTCACAATCGGAGTTTGATATCACAAGTAACTCTGAATGACTTCATAGGCTGTAGGTTGTGCGCCATGAAATTCAACACATGAATTTTTTTGAGGCCAGATCACATTTTTGTTGGCGCCGGTTCTATCAAATCTCATTTCCTATCAGCCCTAAAAACTAAGCAGTCATGTTCCCCCAACGACCAAGAATAGTTGGTGTCAGTAAATTTGCTGGAGATAGTTCTTGCTATTTTGAATTCCATATTAGATGATAGTTATTTTCATTAGCCTTTTTACTTTCCTTTATGTTTGTTAAGTTAGTTAGTAAAGCAGTCATGTTTGTTACGCTACTGCACCTCCAGTTTAGTTGTTAACCTTCTCGTTGGGTCCTCCTTGTATATAAACCTTTCTCTTCTTCATTAATAATCATTCAAGTATTTATTCAATGTCAATTTATTCATCTCTGGTATCACATCAGTAGCAAAAGCAAAAGACTGTTGAATTACCCTGAACATTTTTTTTTCTTCACAATCTTTCCTGTTACTTTTCTTCTTTCCGCAATGGTCGATCTTGTTGATTCTTCTAGCCAAACCAACAATAACAACCACATTTTCATTGATGATCCTATCAACAATGATACTTCTAGAACTCCAAAAGATCTAGGCAGGGATGGGAATACGCCAGACTTATTTTTAAACAGAGATGGTTTAGATTTCTTTAAAAGTCTATTTAGTTAAAAAAAGATTAAAACTACATGACATGAAAAAGCCTGTTAGGCCCACCAAGGCGGCCTAATAAGTAAATATGACTAATTTTTTTATTTTTATTATCACTATTATATTAGGTTTTGTATTCTGGATTAAATTCTAACTTCTTACGTAATTTAAGTTTATTAACCTACATTTATTTTTTTGCATATTTAAATTAGAATTGAAATATGATATTATATATAGTCATATTTTCTAAAATGTCATGTTAAATATTTTCAAGGTAAAAATAAAGGTATGTTTCAACAAGGACATGGTCATGACAGAGAAAGAGTATTCACCAATATAACAATGGTAACAACAAGGCATGCAGTTTGTGCGTGAAAATAGGCCATACTGTAGAGTCCTGGTACTTCAAACATAGATTTCCTATAGGCGTAAAATTCCGTGACGAACAAACCTCCATCAACAATATAGAAGGAGAAACATCAGATGACAGTGCTGTTTTCTCAACACATAATGACATCAATTCTGCTCCTGCATCCAACTCTTCAAGTTTCACAATCTCTATAACCCCACACTTCTAGTACAAGGCAGGCCCGGTGTTCTAGAGATGTCTGTCGGGCACATGTCAAACACTTACCAAAATAATAAATACATCTTTGAATTATGTTATTTTCCCAAATCATTATCGATGTCGACATGTTTGGTGCATGCCCGGTGTCCATGCTTCAAAGTTCACAATCACTTCTGATATGTACAAGAAATTGCTGGTTCCACTGAATCAAAAGGAAGATGCTGGAGTCTCACGCAACTAAGGTAATGGAGAGGTGAATCATATCAGTACCTCAATCAATTAAAATGTGAATCACAATCAAGGTATCTCTTTTTCTTCTATTGATTGAATTATTGATATTGATATTGGTCCAACTGACCTTGTTTGCCATTCCTTATAAAACTCTCATTCATACCATACATTAACCTGTCATTCCTTGTATCACTTCTCGTCATTCTGGTACTATTATATTTTTCACTGATTTTCCTCTTCGTGGTGTTTTATACACAACACATTTTGAATTTATTTTGATTTCTGCCTTTAGACTTGCTTATTCACCGCATTGCAAATTTATTTTTGATCAAATTCATGTTTTATTCAGGATCAACATTTCTAAAAGATGATTGTTCATGCTAAGGCCAAACATTATTTGTAATTCTTGGATCAAACAAATAGTCGCATTTTAGATTTTAGCGGCACTTAAAATTCTTTTTTGTTATAAAGCTGTATCTTCTGATTTGATCATTCCCACTATAGATTAAGCCATCCCTCTGCTACAGCTTTACAACACGTTAACCAAATCCCTTTTGTTACCTTTTCGCCATAGAGCATTTGTGATAGTTGTCATTTTTCTAAACAACATACACTTTCCTTTTCCTACAAGTCATATTAAAATTGCTCCTATTTTTTAATTAATCATCATGGACATTTGGGAATGGGGTCCCAATGTCCATCCCATTTGTCTATGGCCACAAGTTTTTTTTTTTTTACCATTATAGATGACTACTAAAGGCACACTTGGTTGTTCTTGATGAAATCGAAATCCGTAACCCAATGGCTACTAATCAGTTATATAAAGCTGGCAGAAATTTGGTTTGGTAACAGAGTCAAATCAGACAAAATGTGTGCTATGTATATGTGGTGCAGGTGATGATCTAGAAACTGTTTGGAAAATTTCCTTATAAGAAACACTTATCAAACTTTCTCATTTAGCTTATTTAAATTTAATTTTAAAAGCTCAATCCTAACTTTATATTGTTAGGCCTTATTGTAAGTGACTGTTATTATACAGAGAAACTGTTATTGAAGGGTACCATTTGTATGAAAAGGTATACGAAACACAAGTAGAACTACCAACAACAACAGCAGGAAACCACAAACTTGACCATACATTAAGAAAACCAAAGAACTTGAATATATTATTATCCACGAAACCTTGCTTGCAGTATGCGAAGCATCAAGTTTGTAGAACATCTTCAGCTTTGAGCATCTTCTTCTTCTTGGTAATCATCACCATCTTCATCAACCGGGGCATCCTGGTATTGTTGATATTCAGCAACAAGATCATTCATATTGCTTTCGGCTTCAGTAAATTCCATCTCATCCATTCCTTCTCCGGTATACCAATGCAAGAATGCTTTCCTTCTGAACATGGCAGAGAACTGTTCACTCACTCTCCTAAACATCTCCTGTATAGATGTCGAATTACCAACAAAAGTCGAAGCCATCGAAAGGCCTCTAGGTGGGACATCACAGACACTGGACTTCACATTATTGGGAATCCACTCAACGAAGTAAGAAGAATTTTTGTTCTGCACATTCATTACCTGTTCATCCACTTCTTTTGTGCTCATTTTCCCTCTGAACACCGCTGAGGCTGTTAAATAACGGCCGTGGCGTGGATCCGCCGCACACATCATGTTCTTGGCATCCCACATCTGTTGTGTAAGTTCTGGCACAGTAAGTGCACGGTAGTTCTGCGATCCTCGAGATGTCAGGGGAGCGAAACCCACCATGAAGAAGTGAAGGCGTGGAAATGGGATCAAGTTCACTGCTAGCTTCCGCAGGTCTGAATTTAGCTGACCCGGGAATCTTAAGCAACAAGTCACTCCACTCATAGTTGCTGATATCAAATGATTCAAATCTCCAACTGGAAAAAATTAATTTGGTAAATCATATTCAAGAATAAAAGAGTTCATGTATAATACAACATGAGGTGCTCATTTAATTATACTACATGCGATCAATTGCCATATAAATTAAAATATATGTATGCTATACTATACGTTATAATTACTTACAGCTTGGTGTAGTGAGTTTGAGGGTCCTGAAGCATATGTCATAGAGTGCTTCATTATCAAGGACCATACACTCATCGGCATTCTCCACCAATTGGTGAACAGAAAGTGTTGCATTGTAAGGCTCAACAACTGTGTCTGACACCTTTGGAGATGGAAAGACAGAGAAAGTGAGCATCATTCGATCAGGGTATTCTTCTCTGATCTTTGAAATGAGTAGAGTTCCCATTCCAGAACCTGTTCCTCCTCCCAAGGAGTGGCACACTTGAAATCCTATATTTATCAATCACAATAACCAACATCTTTAAATAAATTCTGCATATTCTTTTAAATTTTAATAAAACTTTATAGTATTGTGTTTATCCCGTGATGTTTGATTACCTTGCAAGCAATCACAATTCTCAACCTCCTTCCTTACAACATCAAGAACAAAGTCAATGAGCTCGGCACCCTCAGTGTAATGACCCTTGGCGAAATTGTTTCCGGCACCAGACTGTCCGAATACAAAGTTGTCTGGTCGGAAAATCTGCCCATAAGGGCCGGTCCGGACAGCGTCCATGGTGCCAGGCTCAAGGTCCATCAACACTGCCCGGGGAACATAACGACCGTTAGATCCCTCATTGTAATAAACATTGACTCTTTCGAGTTGTTGAAGTTTGGAGTTCCCTATATATTGTCCTATGGGGTCAATCCCGTGCTCATCGCATACCGCTTCCCAGAACTTTGTTCCTATTTGGTTTCCACACTGTCCTCCTTGAATGTGAAGAATCTCACGCATTTTCAACACTATTAATCAGCTAACTAACTTAGCAGAGGCAAAATGGAAACCAAACTGATTTTTCAACTGTCAAATTCTCTCCCTCTACCAGGGCTTGGACTTGGAAGAAGCAAAGGTTGGTTTGGCTGCATATATTTATAGTGAAGGGTGGATCAAGTGAATGTGTAAATGGAAGGGTGAGGATGAGATCACACGGTGGAGGATTGCTGAGAGATGGAAGGAATCAAAAGTTTAAGTTGAATGAATCAATGATTGCCACATGTAGGCTGTTGCTTGCAACACCGCCGGCCTTTTCAACATCGCTAAAAATGTCCACTTCTCATCATTTTATTTTATTTTATTTAGTACCAATAGTAAGGAATAAGGAATTGTATGGTATGTGCAAATACCACTGAAGCTACTTGATAGTAAGTTATTTAAGTTTATTTATATAATAACATCAGCATTTTTTTTTTGTCTGTTTATTTATTTATATAATAGGATCAGCATCTCTTTTGACAATATCAAGGGTGATGCCACTTGGGAGGCTTAAACGACGTTCCTCTTGTCCATTCATTCCAAGGTGACTACAACGGAAAAATTGTGATGGAAGAGTTAAAAGAAAGGGATGGAGAAAGGAAACTGGATTTGGGAATACATATCGTAGTCGTAGTCAACAAGAGTTAGGGGGAAAAACTTGAAATATAATATTCCACCTTCGGTTCCAGTAACTCACAATTCACAAACAAGGCCAGCAATGAATATATATAATAAAAGAACATCAACTATGTTTTCAATATGGAGGGCTGTGTAACTCAACTCGTTTGAGCTAATAGATAAGGAGTTACCAAGATAAGGAATTGCTGGTAGGGCTGTTGTTGTAACTCAACTAAGTCGTTTGAGCCGACTCTAATCTAACTATCCCATTAGAAAAAAGAAAGAAAAAAAAAACTCTGTTTTAGATATGGTTCAATAGAACTGATTTATTTGAACAGGCCTACCAAGATGAATAATGTTATCTACTCAACTAAAGGTTCATCAGGAAAATAATGATATCATTCATTCAATAATAATTCGAGAGACGAAGGAAGGAATCCTTCCTCGTAGGTATATTCACAATTAAAAAATGCCATAAATGATTTCTTGAAGGATTAGTACGCACGCACAAACACGAAGAAGACAAGGGGTGAAAAGATATCACTTATATACAACAACAACAACAATCAAGTTTTATCTCACTAATTAGAGTCGGCTACATGGATCAAACGACACCATAATGTTAAAAAACATATCACTTATATAAGTAGGTTAAATATATTATGTGAAGCCATTGCCTATGACAGGAAGGTAAGTTCTAATCTTCCCTTGAAAATGGTAAGATTGAAATTTGAGACAAGGATCTTGCTGATCCATGCAATTGGCACCTGCCCGACTGAAAGAAAATTTACCATTGAATTAGACCTGTTTGCAGAAATACCATGGATGCCTACAAAGTAGAAGAGATACTTTGAGAGCAATCATGCTTAAGTCAGGGATTTTTTGGTATGCGTGATGCCCGCCCTCCCACAATTTAACAAATACACATCCTGTCTCTAGCTGGGACATCAAAATTATGAGCATTTGCAATGTGACATCCGTCACAAAGTTCTTGTCTTATGCAACATATAGCTTCAATGAAGAGCATAAGCTTCAGTTATATTTTCCAAACCATTTCCTGCAAGATGTTGCAAATGCAGGTAGACATGTCCAGTTAGGACCGTGTTGCCATTTCTCATGAACTTGATCTGGGATAAAAATATCCATAATTTCTTGACAAAACAAAGCAGGTGTCATGCAGCATAAATGGCACATTTCACTCTCCAATAGCAACTACTCACCATGACCTCAGCTTGAATCAACAATGAGAATTATAAATGCATCAAAATCAAAGTATTACATCCGCAGCAAATAGAAGGTCACATATCCTTCCCTCTGTGGAAAGATTTTCCCGACAACCAATATTAGAATGTAGGTTCTTCTTTGCTTTCCTATGAAGTTCTGCTTCAGAATATCTGCCATTTCTTTCCAAACCAGTTACTAATATATTATAAGTTCCTGACGTAGGACAATTTCCTTTTTGACACATGATTTTGTAAATTTCAAGCGCCTTATTAACTCTTCTAGTAGAAAAGTAAATGCTAATTAAAGCAGTGTACGTAGCAACACACTTATGATTATCTGGTAATAAATTGAAAATCTTCAAGGCAATAGATGGCTGCCTAGCACAACCAAGCCTATATATTAAAAGCGAAGCCAGATAGATTCCAAGAGAGTGTCCAGCTCTAGTCATTTCCCCAACAATTTCCACCAGTTTTGAAAACATATTTGATCTGTTCAACAGTCCCACTAAGGAAAGATATCCTGTTCTCTCAATACTTATTCCCATTGTTACACTGTACTTGAAAGCCAACAACGCGCCATCAGGTCGACAACAATTACAATTTACCTCTATAATGGTTGAGATAACCTTACTATCTACAGATATTTTCTTATCTATCATCCCTTGAAGTAAGTGGTCAATAGCAACAGCATTTCTATTTCTCAAGAGAACCAATAAAAGCTCTTTATCTATATTAGAAGAAGAATCAGCAATGACTGTGTTGCTGTCATTTGCCTTCTCCTTAAAGCTACTATCCAAATAAAAGTGTGGATTGACTTGCCTCAGAAGGGTATCACTCTCACCAGCAATTTTTAAAGCTTCCATTGCTTTGACAAAAACACGGTAACGAAGAACAAGACGGTTTTCTTTCATATACCAAAGTATTTTGGTCATGAACACAGTCCCATCAACTTTAGAACACTTGTCGATTAGAATATTACATGCAGCTTTATCAGGTTCAACCCCAGCCTCTTGCATCTTTTCAAAAATCTCAAGAGCTTCTTTGAATTTTCCTAAAATCCACAAAAGCAAAAATTAAACTTTTGATAAACATAAGACTGAACAACTAAGGACAGGTGATAAGGGGTAGCAGTTAGAATTTTTTCAATTTAACCAAGCAAAAAGTGCACTGCATAAAAGCTATCATTCTGATCTGCTGAATTTTAAAAACCGAAGCAGTACGTTGTTTGCCTTATTAGTTGATTTAGATACAAAACGGAGCATCAGTAAAAGAAGCAACAAAAAAAAAATGATAGACTTGCACTGTGATAGACAATATAACAAACAGGTTGAAGGCAACACTAACCAGAGGCAATAAGATGGTCCATAAGAACTGTATAAGTGTAGCAATTTGGAACACAGCCATTGTGAAGCATCTCTTTGTAAATATCAGTAGCTTCCTTCACTCTGTGATTATCAAACAGAATCTTTATAAAAGCAGTATAAGAAACAAGAGTTGGATAGCAGCATCCTCCCTTTGATTTCATTTCATCCCACAATGCAATTGCTTCATCCACATTCCCAGAAGTCGAAAGCCAATGCATCATTGAAGTGTAAGTAACAGAATCAATCTTAATCCCTTTCTCCTGCATTTGATTGAAAACGTGTTTCATTGATGAAATTCTCCCTGCTTCACCGAAAATATCTAGCATGGTTGTGTAAGTGAATTGGTCGTGCTTAAACCCTTTGAGACGAGAAGCCCAGTTGAAAAATAACCAAGCTTTCTCCATTGGAGGGTGTGATTTGAGAACCTGATTGACAGTGTATGAGTCCCATTTGAAAGGGAGATTTTGAAGGTCTTGTTGAGCGGAATCCCAAGAAGAATACTTTAGGGTTTTGTAAATATTCCCAATTACGTTCCTCATGTACTCTCTGCTGCTGGGTACTCTCTGGGAATGAATGGTTTTTGAAGGAACGAAGAGGTTTTGGAGAAATCCATGAAGCTTTGAAACTCTTATTCTGCTCATATTTATTTTAATATCATCAAGCTAAGAAAACAAGAGAGAATCATAGAAATGCATGGAAAAATCCAGAGAATAACAACATGGAAGACGCTAAGCTTGTATAACACTGTACAAATGGCGATTGATTGCTGCTTTTAGATGTGTTGTGTTGAATTTGAAAGGAACAAAGGTAAATGCTAACTTTTTGCTCTTTAAACACAAGATAATAAATCAAATATTATAAAAATAGTTTATTGAAACGTATGTATTACATTTAAAAACGAATTTTTCTCTTCCTCCTGCACAAAACACTCGCCCTGCATCCATGCCAAAAATATCCCTGCATTAGTTAACTAACGCAAGTGTATAACTATGTGTTAGTTAACTAACGCTGCGTCACTTAACATGCGCATGTGTAAAACACTGCGTGCGTTAACCCACACACAGTGTTAACACATGCGTGAGTTAGCTCACGCCCAGTCTTTGCAGAAAACCAGAAGAGACAGAAACCTCTCTTTTCCCTAATTTTTTCAGTCCTTCTTTCATACATTCATTCATTCAATTGCAAGCATTTTTCATCATTCATTCAAGCAAGTCATAATTAAATTACGAAAAATAACGAAAAATGTCATGAAAGCGCCAAAAAGCGAAAATGTAATAAGATTACAACCAAATCCTTCAAAATGTCATAAAAAACCTAGAAAATATCATAAAACCCTACTCCCGTGGACTCATACTCCTCATCCGCGGAGCCGGCATCTGCTCCATCATGCTCCACTCGGACAGGATGCCCTGCATCAAACGCATAACCTCCTATGGATTATGAAACACAACAGGATGCCTCATTGCACCGTCCACTCTGGCTCTGATGTTGTTGATGATCTGGTATGGGTCGGGAGGATGTCTGGCCCACTGCTGCTCAACAAGAACCTCCTCGTAAGGAGGGACAGGACGAGGAGGGGCCTGAGTTGCGTAGTCAGGAATGGCCGCAGGGGGGTTCACAATAGGATGTGATACTCTAATGAACCATCTTATGTACCCCCTAGTATGAGCCCACAATTGGTTATCCGGAACCGGATGACCCCTCTGCTGATGGCTGAGGACATGTAGAGCAAACTCTGTGAAGGCTTGGGCCACGTCATCTGCCGCAAGAAGCTCAATATCTGTAGGAGGCTTGGGCCGTGTCTGGACATACCCGTACTGCTTAAGAACCCGCTCTGACAAGTGACGGACCATCCTGTCTCTGCCAGCCATGATTCATCCGGAGTACCAACATATGTCCTGAAAGGGCGTGATATGTCGTCGTCTCTCGTACGGCCTCCAGGTGACATGAGAATGGTCCAACGAATCAATGGCATCTCTGTAGTGTCCAGAATTAGAAAAGCCCCTTGGAGGTTTCCATTGAATCACAAGCGGGGCAACAGTAGGGTCGTAGTCCTCATCATCAATCCTCAAAATGATGTTCGAGAAGTGCGCCAAAGTCCATCCCTGCAAACACAAAGAAACAAATTTATATCAGCACAAGTATTATACAAACAACTATACATTTATGATCCAATAAGTAAAAAAGAAGAAAAACAAATATTACTACAAACAAGGTCATGTAACCACCACAGGAGGTCACAGATGAGCCGGAGGTAAGAGATAGTTGCTCATATAGGAAAACAAGTTTCATCCCACCCCATGACCAGCTGTCCAACTCGTCCATATCTTGCAGCGCAAGCAGCCACAACAGATTAATACAGGCCAACCTAACATGAGCACGCTCGTCTTGCTCCTCCTGTGTGTCAATCTCAAGCAGCTGATTACACCTATTCAAGAGCTCCTCGTAGCGCTTCTTCTGTACACCAAAACTGACGTGAGCAGCACCCTGTCTTGCCACCTCCTTAGTGGCAGCCTCCTCTGTAAAAAGTAGGTCCACCTGCATCATCTCTATCCCTTCCTCAATGGTTAACTCTCTATCAGGAAGGAGCCTCCTACTGACGGGGATGCCTAGGGGACACGCCACATCATCTAGTATGATGGTCATCTCCCCAACAGGTAGATGGAAGATGCTGGTCTCCTCATGTCATCTCTCTTGTACCCACTAGTCAAGAGGGGAGTAAGACTGGACATATTCACTTCTGACCAAAACCAGTCATTTTGTTCACCCGACTGAGAGATTGTCAGGTTTTTAAGGCTCAGCTTCTTCCCGTGTGAGATACCTTTCACCCTATGTTTTTTCCGAATCTGAAATACAAAAACAAAAACCAACAAACAACACCGTTAAATAAATAATAAGTAAACTAAACATTAAATATATTCTAACATTAAATAAGTAAAATAATAATTAGAATAAGTTGTATAAATAGTCCTTGAATTTGTTAATTCTGGCATTTTGCCCCTGCAAAATTTAATCATTTAAAATTTCGTCCCTCTCCCCACTTAATCACTGCCACATCACTGATTAGTTGACGTGTCACTTCTGATTGGTTAAATGAGTTGCGAAAAGACCATTATACCCCCAAGCTTCTTAAACAACCGTGAAAAGACCATTATACCCCTGTGTTCATCTTCTCAAAATCTTCCCTCCTTCACTTCTCAACAACACCATTTCTTCTTAAATCTTAAAATCTTTCTCCCAAAAGAACTTAAAAAAAAAACACACTTAACCATGAACAACAACAACTTTTTTTCTTTCCGAACTCAACATTATTCCTTCATCAAACAGAAGGGCCATCGACGGGAATAATAGTGTCTACGGAGTCGATAGCAGTGGTGGCATAGATTGTGTTGTCGGATCTGGACTGGATCTAGAATTTTCTAAATCTATGTATGTTGATTCTTCAAAACAGCAGCAAAAAGATGTATGGGGTTTTTGCAGCGATTGCTATGAAACTGCGAATTGAATTTTTGCGGCGATAATTGCTATGAAATTGTGAAATTGAAGCCTTTTCTTGTTCTTCTCTTTCTTTCCCTTTTTCTAAAACTGCGAAATTGTATGGGGTTTTGACAAATAGGTTTTGGCATATTTTTCACAACTGTGTCTTGGAGCTTCAAAAGAGGATATGGGGAAGAAAGGAATTGAGCTTCAAAATTGTGTTCTATGGAGAGTTATATTGAGGAAGATGAAGATTGGTGATATGGGGAAGAGACGGGGTTTCAAATTTGGAGCTATGGAGATGTGGAATGATGCGAGCAGTGTTGTTGTTGTTTCCACTGTGTATGGTCGAGTTTCAAGTGTGAAAGAAGAAAAAGAATGAAGCAGGGAGATTGATGATTTCTCATAGAAGAAAAAGAATGAATCAGGTTTGAAAGGGAAGCTTGAAGAAATTTAGAGGTTTTAAACTGAAAAGAAATTAAGTTGGATGAACATATGTTGGATATTTGTATGTTGGCTTCACTTTTGCCGAAAACAAATATTCAAGTGAGATGTTGGACACGATGTTCCAACATCCTGGCATGGTTCAGTGTGACCTGTACCTTGCCTTGATTTACGCACGCGTTTATTTATTTAAGGAATCCACGCCTTATTTCTTGTTGGTTAAGCTGCGTGTATTTAGTACAGAATCAGATCGTTTGTGATTTCCTGAAGGAATGCTATTGACTTAGGAAAGTTTGGAGGTGATCAGAATGTTCCTAAAGATGTGCCTATATTTTAAGACTTTCCTTATTTGGTTCTAGTTGATGTGAAACGGATCACCGTTTGTTTGTGAATTGTTTTGAAGCCCAACAAGACTATTTGACCCGTATTGCTTCAGTATTTATACAAGACTACAAGACCTAATTCAGTATTCAAGCCGTCATTTGAAGAATAGATCTTTTAGGGTTTTGAGTCTGTTATTTGTGAGCCTTTCGTGTATCATCTTGATGCATGCTTAGGAATGTGTTTGAGCTGTAATTTATTCACTACTCTAAAGCTTTTAAGCAAAGAGTTAGGTAGCTTGTGCACTACACCAAAGCTGTGAAGCACAGTTGTAGGTAGGTTGTTTTGAAGGTAACTTCATCTTTGATTGTGTCTGTAAACTAAGAATCACAGGGGCTGTGATTGTTTGTAGGGAGTGAGATGAGATCTCAGATCTAGGAGTTCCTAGGTTGAAGTCAATACGGGTAGGTCCTAGGTCTTTAGTGTAAACGAGGAGTTTGCTGAGAGCTACTGACGTTGCACCGAACTGGGTTAACAAACTCACTGTGCCATTTACTTTCCTGTCTGTTGTTTTTACTTTTATTTATTTACATATGTTAGCTTAATGTTCTGAACATCTTATTCAAATCTGTTTTCTGTGTAACTGGTGTTGGAACATCTCGTAGAACATCTTAAGACTAACGTGCCAGAATTTCAACATATTTGTTATGTTTTTTTTATGGTGTTTTCATTGTTGCTGAGTTTGGATAAATATCACATGGATGGTGATGGAAGATGAAGGTGAAGGGAGAGGAGTATGAAGAAAACAGATTAAGATTTTTCAAGAAGAAGATGGTCGTTTTGTCATTTCACATTTGTCTGATGAGTCTAAGGGTATTTTTGTCCATTTGCATCATCATTTGCAATTAACAGAGCCACGTCATCAAATTATTGACGTGGCAGTGATTAAGTGGGGAGAGGGACGAAAATTTAAATGATTAAATTTTGCATGGGCAAAATGCCAGGATTAACAAATTCAAGGACCAATTTTTAAATGACCCATATCTGCAAGGACCAAACACATAAAAGCCTACATTTAATTTTTATATTTTTAATGAATTGAATGCATAAAATTTTATCGAATATTCTTTTGGATTTCTCAACGTGTGCCCTAAGGACACAAGTTACTATTACCCACAATTTAATCCATTAATCAAATGTCTTTTTATTTAAAAAAAAGAGAGAGACTATTGTAGCTACTTACTTGTTACTCCCTCCGTCCCAAAATATACGCAAAAGTTGGTCAACAAAAGTTAATGTATTTAGTTTAAAATTTGTACCAAATATATCAAATTATGTTGACTCTCATTTTTACTTATATTTTAGGACGGAGGAAGTACTCGTTTAAAGACTAAAAGACTATTGCCTCAGTTCAAAACAACATGCATAATTTAATTTGATTACAAGTTTAAAAATTACCCTTGTGTCACAAGATGAAGTTTGACTATACACACTAATATAGTTTGATTATATTTTTATACTAATATATAAAGACAGATAATTTGACTCTTTTAAAGTGAACAATTCACTTTATAGTGTAAAGTGAGTAATATTAACAGTTGATCAACAAATTAAAAGTAAATATTGTAGATACATTATAAAAAAATCATAAATTTATTACGATAACAATTCTTAATTTTCCCACTCTAGACTTTACTTGCTTTAGATGGTCAAAATCTAAAGACAAATAGCATATAAAACCAAATAATTAAACTCATATGATTAATTGTCTCATTCGAAGCTCTAATGGTGCTTGTCGTGGAGGATTTTCACATGAGAGATGCTAGCAACAAATGCTCAAACACTCTCTCATGGTCACACGCTTTGTGATTGGGCCACGTCATCCAGATTTTAAAGATGGGTGTTTCAACTGGGACTTTTTTCATGGATTTCTCTTCTAGTGATGAAGGGGCTTCTTCATGGGTTTGATTTGGATAGCGAGGATCTTAGGTGGGATTGGTTGATTTTGAATGAGTTATGGTTATGGATTTGTGACTACTGAAGCAATAACAAAGTTGGATTCTTTTTCTTTTTCTTCTTTATTAGAAGGGGCAATATGTTGAATCTAGAAAGGTGGGGTATAGAGTCCAAGGATCTGCAGTCATCTATGGAGTCCAAAGACGTCGTTAGTTTTTTTTTTCAGAAACAAAGTCATAACTCATAAAAAAAAAATACACAAACTCGTAGGGCTGAAAATGAGTCGAGTCAAACTTGTCTGAACTCGACTCGATAAGAATCAGCTCGGCTCGAAACTCGACTTGAATTTAATGTTCACGAACTACTCGGTTCAGCTCATTTAACTCGAGTTCAGCTTATTTAATGTTCACGAACTACTCGGTTCAGTACGTTTGCTCAAGTGCCATAATTCAATTTTTTTTTTTTGTTTTGTAATATCTTGTACATATAATTTTTTATTTCAGAAAAACAAAAACTTCAACTAAAATAAAACCTTTGACCACATTGGTCTTAAGGAAAAATGTAGTAGCACTTGCTTGTTACTACTGTAGCGCAGTTTGCAAACATGAACGTCTATTTTATATCTCCTCCTCTTGTCTAATGTTGTTAATCTCCCCGATGTGGGACTAATCTTAGCACACATATGTTTGGTTGAAAGCCCTCACGACTTGTTATTAGCTTCTTTTCTTTCTATCTTTTATTACAATTTTGTTAATTATTAATATTTTTTTAGGTATATTGTTAATTGTTAATTAATAAATTTTTGATATCTAAGCTTGTACTCTATTAATATTTATCAAACTAATACATATATAATCGAGTTAACTCATGAACCAATCGAGTCGGACTATATACAACTCAAGTTCAGCTCATTTATCTAACGAACATAATTTTCAACTTAAGTTCAGCTCATTTGATTCATGAACCCAGTTCAACGAGTTAATTGTCGAATCGAGTTTCAAACTATTGTCGAGTTGGTTCGATTCATTACCAGCCCTACAAACTGGTTTAGCCGGTTAACAAGTATATAGATTGATAAATGGGAAGACGTGGCAGTGTAAATTGGCGTGTGCTAAAAAGCGCCTGTCCAAGCGTTTGTTATTAGCATTGCTCATATAGGAGAATGTTAACTAATGCCCTTGAGGCATTGGTTGGTTAAGATACTAAAATAAGTAATTTTGCAATAAAAAGTTATGTAATTATTGTCAAGACAAAAGTAAAAATTGTATTTCCAAAACAAAAGTTCTAGTAATGGATTCCTTAACCAATGTCTTTAGGGCACTAGTTAGCACAACCCATGAATATAATACTACATTTTATAAGTATAATAAATTTTTGGAAAATGCTAACAAGTGTCACAAGAGTACTTGAGAAGAAACTTAAATAGCAACTTCATCTTGTAAATTTTGTATTCGACTTATTGAAAGATTAAAAGGAAACATTTTTCACATAAAATTTAACAATTATTTCCTCTTTTGAATCCTTAACAAGTGCCTTAAGCAGGGGCGGACCTGGCTTGGGCCTGCTGTGGCAAGTGCCACACCAGCCCAGACCCAATTTTTTTTTTATTTTAAATTATGCTGAAATAGAACAAAACCAAAACGTGATTGCTTCCTGCACCTCCTTTCTATATTGTTCTTTCCTCTTCTCTCAAACACACTAAAACCCCAAAACCACCATTCCCCAAATTGAGTGCCACCACCCACCGCCGACGGTGACGCACCACCAATCCACCACACCAGTCACCATCACCAATATCTCTATTTTAGGTATCTCTCTTTTTCCTTCTTTGTTATAAGTATAAATGGTAGAAAATTATTCATGTCTTGATTGAGATTTGAGGTATAATTATCGATAGTTCATATGATTTTTTAGGCTTATGTCGATTATTATGCTTCACATCATGCCAATTGCCAACCAATTGTATAACACACACGTTGTTTCTTCCATTTACTTTTATTCCTTTTTTTTTTCTTTCAAGAAGTGGTTGTAGGGTTATCTTTTTTATGTTTGGGATATGATTAATTTTACACCGATTAAATTGTCAAACATGTTGTGAATTTGTTGCATATTAGGGTTATCTAATATATTTTTTTGTTGTATAATTGAACCTTGATGAAGAATTTTTTTCCAGTTATGCCTAGAGACAAAGCTAGTAGTGGTGAGAGTAACAAAGTTATTGACTTTGAAATATTGGAAACAGATCCTTCCCGCAGACCTGCAATTTCAAGCTACCATCCTGATATTCATGACGATGTAAGAAAAACTTATCTTAAAAAAGGTCCAGATCAACCTGTTAATTTTGATTTTCCTTGGATACGTTTTGGTAAAAAAAAGGTATCGATTTGGTAAGCGTTGGTTTGGTTTACATAATTGACTTGAGTATAGTAAATCATCTGATAGTGCCCCAGTGATATTCAAAGTCCAGGTCCACCCCTGGCGTTAAGGCACTTGTAAGACACTTGTTAGTATAACTCAATTTTTTTTTATAGTTTCTTTAAAGAAAACATTTTTGGTCTCTTCTTTTAAATTAACTCATGTGTTTCTTCTAAAAAAATTAATTAAATTTTTTTTATAGTGATGTTTAGTATACTATAACAATATTTCTTTCAAAGCTTATAATTGTTTGACAATGAATGAATTACATATGAATTTTATGTTGACGCATAAAAATTCGTATTTACTTAATATATTATATTTTTTAAAATCTTAAATTTTTGTGGGAGAAATTCTTATAATATTTTAAACATGCTTGAAAAAACTCATTTAAAAGTCTGTAAGTTGCATATGAGGTTTCTTAAAGCATGAATCAAAAATACTGATAGAGAATGTTTGAAGGACTATTGTTTCAAGAAAAGAAATTAGAGAAACTAAAAATTATATGTTTATAGAGATAAAAAACTTATTTAACTCTAAATTTAAAAATAATTTTTTTTGACAAAAAAATTTAAAAAAATATAAGTGGTATATTTTTTTTTTAAAGAAAAAAATACCACTAATATTTATTTTTAAATTATTCATAAAAAAATAAAAAAATAAATATTAGTGGTATTTATATTTTTTTCTTATTGTTATGGTGTCCGTGCTTATATTTATACTGTTTTAATTAAGACTGTACCTTTTTTTAGGGAAAAGAATTAAGACTGTACTTTTGTAGGCCAACCTTGATCACAAATATAGCAAACAAAATAAGTATGCAACACCGAACTTCCTCATGCCCAATTTTAGATCCCATTGATACTCGATTTGTCACTTCATGATTCATGTCGGAAAGGAGAAAAGAAAAAAAAAAAAAAACTGTTCCAGCTGCTGCTCATTACATTCAGTGGTCACCCATCACAGAATTTATAATTAATAGTATGTGTTTGAAATGCCCACAAAAATTTATATTTACTATTTGGCCTAAAAAAGAAAAATGCTCATACTCTATATGCATGTGAATATTGTAACTTTTTTGGGTGGAAATTTAATGTAAAACAATTTAAAAATTATTGTAGTTCTAAACTGGGCTGTTTGTTTACAAGATTTTGGTTGGTCTGTGACGCAGTACGGAAGTAAAGGTTAGCAAACGCTAAACCTAAATTGAAAGAAACAAGTTTGCAAGCGACAAACTTGTGAAAATAGGATTCCGGAATCCACCAGAAATTGAGGGAAAATCTCGAATAATTTTATTAAATAAAAAAGTTTATAAGTTGCATCTTAGATTACAACTGTTAAGCTTAAATAGGGCAATAACAAACCCCAATAGCTCAAAAATAATAAACTGAAAACCAAAATAGAAAGTTCTAGAAAATTTGACTAAAATAAAAGTACTAACAAAATTACTAAGGAAACCCTCCTGTATCAATCAATGTGGACAAAGCTACAATTTAAATTCTAAATAATGATCATATAAAAAGTTTAAGTTTCTAAAGTGTGGAAATAATTTGTTTGAAGATGATAGTTTTTACTACGTAAATATATTATCCAACAAAAACATCAAAATTCATAACAAAAATTGAGTTTTAATTTGATATTCAAATGCTCATACAAAACAACTTTTGCAAGCATTTCTAGATGCAAAGTCATTAATAATATGTCTACATCAATATGGTCTATCATATCAATACATAAGAATGTTCTAACGATCACAGTCTCTTTCGAGATATAATATCATTTCATAATTAAGAATGATCTTAAGTGTATAGTCTCTTCAATAATTTCAATCCTTTCAAAATTAAGAGTATTATTAAGACCATAATCATTTTTCAAAAAATATTACCTCTTCGAAATTAAGAATGATGGCAACACCATATTCGAGCGGATGCAATACCACAATAAAGTGGCCACTGATCATTATATCACATTTGAATGATATAAATACCATATTGAAGGTTTGTACCTAAAATTTTTTACCATATTGAAGGTGTATTTTTAGAACAAATCTTATGCAATAAGACGTCGATGTAGTTGTAGTTGTGTTGTTTTATCCCAAAGTTGATAGTCTACTTTCATAATTTTGAGTAGTGCCACAAAACATGACCTAATCTCTGACTCTTCCAAGCAATCACTTCAATGACCAAAAATATTTTTGAATTATTTTTGACTATTGTTCCAACAAACCCTCACACTAAAATTTAAGGCGTCATAATGTGACATTCAATGATATGATTTCAAGTTGGGTCGGAGTCATGCTTGTGGATTTTTTTCCCTTTTTCTCGATCTTTTTCTCTCTAGGAGGTGGACATCGCTATCGACAAAAATTGATATTCAGTTTCATGTGTTTGAGCTTTTTGTGGTTCAGATTAAATTCCTCTCAAGAAAAATTGACATTCAGTTTCATGTGTTTGAGCTTTTGCACCTTGTACGAGTTCCCTTCCTTTGCATCCTAGTGTGTGTGTTTTTTGTTGTTGTGGTGGTCAGAGTTTGAACCCCAAACCTTGCATATACTATACATTGTCTATAGCAACTGAGCTAAGCTCATGAGGACTTCTTTGTTTATGCCTTACCCGTGTTTTCCCTTTTTTCCTCATTATTTTTTTTTATTAATTTATGGACAAATATTTCTCATGGTCGTTTGAGTTTGACAAAAATACTGGGTTAAAATGAAGAAATTTCTCATATTTTTTAAAAGAATATTTTTTAAAATAATGATAAATTAATGTTTATAATTAATATACTCTAAATTTTAATAGTAGTATAATAACGTAGATTGAAATTGAAGAATTCATATAAACCATCTAAAATTCTTCTTCAATATAATTTTTTAGTTCTTCTGAATTAAGAAAAATTTGTATTATGAATAAAACTAAACCTCTAAAACCTCCTCCACTCTCAGACCTAACTATTTTTTATTTTTTTACTTAATGCATTTTTATTGAAAGCTCTCTTCTTCATTTCGCTCAAAACTCGCAAATAAAGTCTAACAACATTCTTGACTCTCAAAATAAAATTAGCATACTAAATTATAGTATATAGTAGTTACGGATTATTTACAGGCCTTGTGCCTTTATAGGGGAAAAGGGTGAAGCTGTCCGTTCTGAAATGTTGTCCCTTGGAGTGTGATTGCTTCCATCATGTTTTGTCGTTGCAAGATTGAGCGTCTCACTATGCTAGCAGCTCTTGGGAAATACAGAAATTCTCAATTTTAGACTAAGACCAGTGTCACCTGATCGAATTTTTATGAAAACAATGCAATTATGCGTGTACCTGTGGACATACTTGTATTCTATACAATAATGGTACGTATCAAAATTGGCTTAACTTTTAAAAACGAATCTCAACTCTAATATTATCAAGGAATCAAAAGCTGTTTTTCTTAATTCCCCGTGCTTTTTCTTGTTTCCAAATACTACTATACTACACTACTAGTATAGTATGCAAAAAAAGTAGACATGTTTTGCCTTTCATCTTTCTTCACTGAAACCTGTATAGTATCTACCCTTTTCCCAATGCATGTACCAAATTTAATCGTTACCTATTTGAATTGATTTTTAACACTACACAGCTCACAGATTGAAAGAGTTGAGGAAAAAATAGGGCTCTTTTCTTTCCTTTCTACAGTACTACATTTAATAACTTTGTTGGCAAAAAAATAAAAAATAAAAACTAAATTATTTTTACAAACTCTACTGCATAACTCTAGGAGTAAGTAGATACATGTAATCATCAAATTAAAGATTCACGGGCAACATTGTGCAATGGTATAGTATAGTATAGTGTACCTAAAATAAAGAAAAGAAAAAAGAATGTATAAAAGAGGAATTGGGTACTAATTGGCTTGATTCATGAAATAGATATATATGTTAGTTATGAGGTTTGTTTTTATTATTGTTTAAATGTACTAAAGGACGACATGTTGGTGGAGAATAAAACATTCCCATCCTATCTATCTATCTATCTATCTATATACCTCCCTCCTAAGTCTAAGTTACATACTAAACAAACACCATTGACTAATTGAAGGTGAAGCCTAAAAAGGAAGAAAAGTTTAAAGTTTATGGGGCCATATCCTAGCAATATATTTGACAACTAGCTAGCTAGCTAAGCTATATATGTGATTTTGGTTTTCCTAGCAATGACAATGAGAACAGAAATGACAATACTGATTAGGGCTTTTATGGACAGTGGGGAGATATGCACAATCAATATTAGAGAGAGGGGTCACAGACACAATAGACACATTGCTCTGTGGTTTAGTAATTTGCATGGTACTTATCTCATTACATATTTTGCATTGCATGCACAAATATCATAATAATAATAATAATAATAAATAACAGACATACAAATAGTAGGGATTCAGAATTTGCAGGGAGTAGGCCCTCTACTCAACAAAAAGCTAGAAATAATTAATCAATTATAGCTTTCAAATTCCACTACTATATCAGTGGTGGCAGAGTCTCACACACTAGCTCGAGAATTGAGTCATTCCATCATAATGACCAAGGGGTTATACCTATGAGGCAAACAAAGAGAGAGAAAGAGAGGACATGGACAGTTTTGTTTATTACTGAACTACCCTCCTATATATGGCCATGTTCAATTTAATTCAATAAATGAGTCTGGACCATGGAAGCAAGATTCCAAATAAAGTAACACAAGATTTTTCTAATTTTCTATCTTCACTTCAAAATAAATTTCTCATTTCAAATGCAACATTAGCCTATGTTTGGTTACACATTAAGATTTACTCCCTCCGTCTCAAATGTAAGAAACTTTTCACTTTTTAAGTTCATTCAATAAATGATGTATGTGGTCTATAATAAGGACCACATACATCATTTATTGAATGAATCTAAAAAATTAAAAGT